>Ga0172378_10003108_pt1 | contig 15602 bp, 16 predicted proteins | sample GrowelOW332metaG_FD_119755 | JGI IMG/M metagenome (GOLD analysis project Ga0172378, IMG submission 119755) | Groundwater microbial communities from an aquifer near a municipal landfill in Southern Ontario, Canada - Pumphouse #3_1 metaG | ecosystem: Environmental > Aquatic > Deep subsurface >... | reverse complement strand
TCAGGCCCGATTTTCCCGAACGCCTCACACCGGTGATAATTTTGACCAACTGGGGAGTATCCTTGTACATGGAGATATGTTCTAGATGGACCTGTCTTTCTACCATAATTCAATTATAATCGATTTTTTTTATACATCAAGAGCAAAATTCGATTATAGTCGATTCTTATGTATATTTTTTACAATGATATTGTTACGCTATAGTTTACATTTTTAGAAGTGATGGCGCACGCTTTGGAGACACTTTCTCCTCGACTGCCACTGTAATAAGGAACTGCCTCCCCTATCTCATCCAGGGGAGGCCGAAGAATCAACATAAGTACGTTACACTCAGAATGCAATCTCCTGATCCAAGGCCTCAAGCTCTTCTGTTTGTTCCGTCTTGCTCGCATTATTTGGATCCGGTTTGAACTCCACATGTTCGGCCACCACAAGGATTCTTTCCTTGTTGCCACCCTCTTTGTCGGTCCAGCGCTCTTGCCTCAATCTGCCTACAACACGGACACCCCTACCCTTTTGCAGATAATTCAGGCAACTTTCCGCTAAACCTCCCCAAACCTGAATGGCAATGAACATGACCTCCTCAACCGTCTCAGCTTTGGCATTCTTGAAATACCGGTTCACTGCAAGGGAAAACCTTGCCATGATACTTCCATTTTCCCCTACAAGCACCTTTTCAGGATCACGGACCAAATTACCCTCAAGCAACACGGAATTCAAATTATTCATACAAGCCTCCAAACACCCCGTGGTTCAGATCCTCCGCAGGCGCAAGCCTGGCTATGGAGGTACGTTCCAAAAAGGTGTTCAGTTTATTAGGCCTTTTTCTTCAGCTATTGCTTCAACAACCAGATACGCACCCAGCTCAATCTCATCAGTACAGACCTCTTGTACACAGATACGATCCTTCAGATAGTGTGTTGATTCGTACGTCTGCAATGAGGGATCACACTGCCCACCAGGAAAGGATACGTACCCGCAATTTTCCTTGTTAATTCTTGTGCAGTGAATGTATAATTAGTCAGCTTACACATAAAAGGGTCTTTTCAATGTTTCTAACCAAAAAGCAAATCAGTAAACAACTTCTTATTATCATTTTCTTCATATTCATATGTTGTTTTCTTGGATGCAACGCATCAAAAAAGGATACTTCTAAAATTGAAAAAGACAACGGGATTATTGTAGGCTTTTCGCAAATCGGTGCTGAAAGCGCATGGAGAACCTGTAACACCCGTTCTGTGCAGGAAGCTGCAGCTGCGCGAGGGGTGCAGCTGGTATATGACAATGCTGAACAGAAACAAGAGAATCAAATCAAAGCATTACGCTCCTTTATCGCGTATCAAGTCGATGTAATAGTATTTGTACCGATCGTGACTGATGGTTGGGATAATGTATTGCAAGAAGCCCGGGATGCCGGAATTCCTGTTTTAGTCACTGACCGTAAAATTGATACCGAAGATCAATCGTTATATGCAGGATTTATTGGTACCGACAGCCTTAAGGAAGGCAGGAATGCCGGACAATTTATATTGGATACATTTGAAAGCAAACATGAAAAAGATCATATCAATATCGTGGAGTTATTCGGAACAGAAGGTTCTTCAGTAGCACTCGGAAGAGCTGAAGGTTTTAGGGAAGTTCTAAAGGACCATCCCGAATACCGCATCATATACAGTAAATCAGGTGACTTCCTCCGCTCAAAAGGGTACGAGTTGGCTATTGAATTTCTTGAGATGTATGATGATATCGATGTCATTTACTCCCACAATGACGGGATGACCCTTGGTGCTATCGAGGCGATGGAAGAGAAAGGACTTCGTCCTGGCAAAGATATCGTCATTATCACTATTGATGCACAGCAGGCAGCAATCGATGCGCTACGTCGAGGCAAGGTGAATTGCGTCATCGAGTGCAACCCAAAAACCGGTCCAGAAATAATCGAGCTGGCTGAGAAACTGGCAGCCGGTGAGAGCATACCACGAATACAATATGTTCATGAAGAAGTGTTCTATGAAACAGATGATCTTTCACTCATAGAGCCCCGCGGGTATTAGCATGAAGAACCAGATATCCATTATTGAAAGAATTTTTTCAGTATTCAAGAGTAGCAGCATAAAAGAGAGAATTAAAATTTCCTATGTAATCATAATCCTTCTGATGATAACACCTCCGGTTATCACGATTTTTTCGTTTATTGTCCAAATGGGTCGCTATGACCGTATTATAACCAGTGTCAGTAAGACGAACAGCCTCAACCAGACGGTGAAGATGGATATCTCTAATGAAGTATGGGATATCGTAGCTGGAAACAAGAAATTTGAGGAAGGTAGACAGTACGACATAATTGATGGCATCAATGAGAGCCTGGAAGATATCATGAGAACGACTGAAGATCGAGAGAACAGACAGATGCTCGAGGTTGCTGGTCGTGCAGTCGATACACTGAAGCGTAATGTAGACAGACTGGGAAACCAAATGGCAAACCATTCCCTGGTGAGTGAAAATGAGGAAAGTCTCGATGAAATTCGAGGTGTATCAGCCCTTATCTCTGACATCCTTCAGAATTATACGGTGCGTGTAATAGAGTCGGCAACGATATCAAATGAGCATTTCAAACGCATTACTTTCGTACTTACCATAATCCAGATTTTTACCGTATTTCTTGTTACCATCTTCGCAATCTTAACGCAGCGTTCAGTTACCGCCAGTATCAATAATCCAATCAAGAAACTTGAGAACCTGTCAAAGAGAATTGCTGAAGGAGATTTCACCGCACGAGTGGAACTTCCTCAGGTAAGCGAGCTTGATGGTCTTACCGACAACCTGAACATCATGGCAGTCAAAATCCAAGCTTTGATCGCAGAAAATGTCAGAGAACAGCAGAATTTCCAAAAATCAGAGATGAAAGCTCTTCAGGCTCAAATTACACCTCATTTTCTCTACAATACATTCGATACAATAGTATGGCTTGCTGAGGAAAAGAAGAATGATCAGGTTATTGACATCACACGTGCCTTTTCAAGCTTTTTCAGGATATCTCTCAACAAAGGTAAAGACTTTTTGACGGTAAGTGATGAATTTGAACATGTCAGAAGTTATCTGACCATTCAGAAAATCAGATACAGTGACATCCTGGACTATACAATTGAGTACCAGCCTGAAATGGCTAACTGTCAAATATTGAAGCTTCTTCTACAGCCTCTCGTTGAAAACGCATTGTACCATGGAATTAAGTACAAAAGAGGTCGTGGATTATTGTCAGTGAAGGGCTGGCGTGAAAACAATCGCCTTTGTTTTTCCGTGGAAGACAATGGAATCGGCATGACCGAAGAAAAGCTTGCATCTATCATGGAACAGATTAGCGGTTCTGCCGATCTTGAAGATCTGAATAATATCTATGGATTATATAATGTTAACAAGAGACTTGAGCTGTATTATGATAAAGACACGAAGCTGCAAATAACAAGTCAGTATAAAAAGGGTACTACTGTATATTTCAGCATACCAGAGGCTGGACTCAATGTATAAAGTTTTTATTGCAGAAGATGAGATAGTAGTACGTGAAGGACTGCGAAACAGCATACAGTCTGGGACAGGCCCTTTTGTTCTTGTAGGTGAAGCTTCAGATGGCGAGATGGCCTTGTCAATTATGAAGGATGTGAAACCTGACATACTGATTACTGATATCAGGATGCCTTTTGTTGATGGACTCAGTCTTTCGAGAATTATCAAAAAAATACTTCCCTGGATAAAAATAATTATAATCTCAGGTCATGACGAATTTCAGTATGCACAAGAGGCTATATCAATCGGTGTTGATGAATACAAGCTAAAGCCAATTTCCGCTTCAGATATGCTGTCAACACTCAATAAAATGGTAGATAGGATTGAACAGGAGAAAAAACATCTTTCAAGTATAGAAAATCTGAAACAGCAGGCCCAGTCCAATGCTGACCTGATTAAAGAACGCTGGTTATGCGACCTTGTAACCGGAATTGTAAAGACGGAAGATGCACTTGAGAAAGGTGGTAATATGGGCATCGACCTCATTGCTCATGGTTACCTTGTAGTAATCATCAAGCTATCCACTTCCTCAGAAAACTATTCAGATTTAATCGCCGCCAAGCTCCATATAAACAGCCTTATAGACAATCAGGAAGAGGTATTATGTTTCTCACAGAGCAGGGATACCATCATATTGTTATTGAAGCAGTTTGTATCCGAATCTCTCGAGGAAACCGCTTATACATTAGGCCAGGCAATTAAATATGAGGTTGAACGAAACACAGAATGCATGGTTGTAATCGGAATAGGCTCATTGGTTGAACGAATCGGAAGCTTGTCCCAATCATATGCTGAAGCGGAAAAAGCTGTGAAATTCTCTGTTAAGACCGGTCAGAAACTCATAGTCGGATCACATGATCTGAACGCCTTTTCCGAAATAGATTTCTTGAAACTGGATGGAAGTCCCATATCGGAGCGGCTGAAATATGTGAAGAAGTCGGGCATTGATGAAATCATTGCCCAATACATCACCATGGTAGGAGATCATCCTTTCCAGACCACGCTGATTGGATATTACCTTCTGTATGATCTTATGGTTGCCATATCCAAGATTATTGATGAACTGGGTGGTAGTGTTCAGGAAGTGATACCTTGGGGATTACAGAAAACACAGCTTTCAGAGATTGCAAGCTCAAAAGAGACATTCTGTGAAGGGGTGGAATTAATCCTCAATACGTTCATAGATTTCAGGGAATCAAAATCAGCGGGAAAATATTATGAAATGATTCAGAAAGCGAAGCAGTATATACACCTTCATTCTGCCGACCAAGATATTTCCCTGCATTCAGTGGCATCGGTCGCGAATGTAAGCCCAAATCATTTCAGTACCATCTTTTCTCAGGAAACCGGAGAAACCTTCATCGAATATCTTACACAGGTCCGAATAAGCAAATCAAAAGACCTATTACTGACCACCCAACTGAGAAGCTCGGATATCGCGTATGAAGTAGGATTTGGGGATCCCCATTATTTCAGTTATATTTTCAAGAAATATACAGGCATCTCCCCCCGGGAGTTCAGAACCGGAAGCAAATGCCTGAATTGAAGAAGTAGTCCCTCTATGACTGTAGCGGCTCCCTTGAGTTTCCGGGCTACCCTTTGTTTGACAACCGCAGCCAAGACGGTAGAGCTAACCTAAATCCCTTCTTGTCACGAAGCGCCATGATGATACTTTGCAACACTATGAAGAAATAGAGAAGAAGTCCGCTTACCATCGCTTGAAAGTTTGATTGAACGCCAGCTGCACGGATCAGTTCGTTGATCACCAAGAGAGTTAGGGTGCCTATTGGCGCCCCAAGCAGGTTTCCCACCCCGCCGTTGAGCAGTGTACCACCAATGATAGCCGAAGCTATTGCTTTCATTTCGGCTCCAGACGCATTTCCGACATTGCCGGCTCCTGTTGTCATTATATACACAAAGCCCGCGAGACCAGCCGTCAATCCACTTATCACATAGGTGAGAAATATCGTTTTCTTAACGTTGATCCCGAGCATATTAGCGCTATGACTATTGCCACCAACAGCGTAGACATTACGCCCGAAACGGGACCATTTCATGACGGATGCAAGGAGTACAAGAAGGATTACAACAATTATCGTGCCTGGTTTTATTTCACACGGAATGAAAACACCCAGTCTGTTTTTCGTGCCAAGCCATGTAATGATAATATCAAAATCCCTCAACCTCACGAATGCAGGCATGGTTACGTTGATTGGATCTTTGTGAAGTGTAGTCAGCAGTCCCTGAGCCAAGAACAACCCTGACAAGGTAATGATAAATGGTTGAATCTCTAGATAGGATATGAGATACCCCTGTAGGATACCGAAAGCGATACCTATGCCCAGAGAAATAAGAATGGCACCACCGATGTTCCCCTTATCGGATTCCAGAAATACGGCACAGGCCATAGTTACCAACCCGCACACTGAACCAATAGAAATATCGATACCACCACCGATCATTACGATGCACAAACCCAGTGTCATAATGATGAGTGGAGCATTCAGATTGAATAAGTCGAAGAAGGTCTGAAACTGCATGAAACTGCCTGGATAACTGATGATTGCAAATAGGTACATCAATACAAATATGACTGCAGCTATGAGAAACAGAATATTCGAATTCGACATCCTTGCTTTTGGTTTGATTACGTTCACAGATGCCATCCTATTCCTCCTTCTTTACTGCGATGTTCGTGGTGGGAATATGAGCATCTTTTGGGATACTTTCCTTTCTCTTATTTGAAGAGCGTACCTTATCCAGTACTTTCGTGAAATAAGCTCTGGCTACAGGCGATGCAACTACCATGAGAATGATAATGAAGATTGCCTTGAATACCTTGATCATCGCCGGCTCAATCTCCAGCCTAAGCAGGGTCCTGTTCAGCATCTCTATGGTGTATGCACCGATTATGGAACCGGTAATGCTGAACTTTCCACCGCCTAGAGAGTTTCCGCCTATTGCCACGGCAAGGATTGCATCCATCATGATCAGTTTGAGCAAATTTACACTGTCGTGACGACCGGCCTTGTTAACTGCGATGAAGCCTGCAACAGCAGAACAGAAACCCATGATCAAGAATGTCAGAAATATGATTTTCTTTGGGTTGATACCATTCAGACGTGCCGCATTCGGGTTTATTCCAACAGTCTCTACATAAAGCCTGAGATTCGTTGTCTTGAACACCACTGCAATAAGAACAATGAAGACAACAGTCAAGATAATTGGAGTTTGTATTGGTATTCCCGGTATTACAGTGCCGATCTTATTCGATATATCGTTAGCTAGGATGGGAGACAATTTCCCGTCAATCATAAAGGCTATAGACCTGCCCCCGGTAAACAGTATGAGGGATGCAACCATCGGCTGAACCTTGAATATCGAAACCAGGGTGCCGTTGAATGCACCAAGAACCAAGCCCCCGACGCAACTTAAAAGGAAAGCCACCACTATGGTAAGAGGTGTGACCTCACTGGCTTGAAGGACATATTGGACAAATATGGCGGAAGTAATGGTCGCACTTTCTCCAATGCTGATGTCCTGTCCTCGTGAAGATGCAGTTACCAAAGTCATACCTATGGACAAGATGACTAACTCCGAAGCCCCAAACAAGATATTCGGGATATTTCCGTATAATGCCCCATTAACCATGGTAATGCGAAAATAATCGGCGCCCTTTACCAGATTGATGATAATAAGTAGAGCCATAACCGAAAGTGGGAGAAAAAGGTGAGAAAAGCTTTTTTTCATGGTACTCATGCGTTCCTTCCCCCCTTTGCTATTACGTTCATTACATCGTTCTCCGTCAAATCCGTGCCTCTGAGTTCCCCTACGATTTCACGGTCTTTCATGACTATCAAGCGGGAACAGGTTCTGATCATCTCGCCAATTTCTGATGAGATGAATGTCACACTCATCCCTTCATTAGCAAGTTGAATCACAAGTTTCTGAATCTCTACTTTGGTCCCAACATCAATTCCACGGGTTGGTTCATCCAGAATCAAGTACTCTGGGTGAGTGAGCAGCCAGCGGGCCAGAATGACTTTCTGCTGGTTTCCTCCAGACAGAGATCTGATCGGAGTATTGGCAGTCGGAGTCTTGATGTTCAACTTCTCAATATAATCATCGGCAAATTCCTCAGCCTGCTTTAATGAGAAAGGTTTGAAAAAACCTTTCAGGACCTGCAGAGTTAGGATGATATTGTCTCGTACCGACAGGTCAGCAATAATACCATCGCCCTTGCGGTCCTCAGGCAGATAGCCTATTCCTTGCTTTATGGCATGTAAGGGCGTTTTGATCTTTACCCGTTTGCCCTTCATTTTCACCTCGCCACCTGTTACCTTGTCTGCAGTAAAAATTGCGCGGGCACTTTCACTGCGTCCGGAACCGAGGAGGCCGGCAAACCCGTTCACTTCACCTTTTTGTATGGCGAAGTTGAAGGGTCTCACCCCTGCAACACTGGAAAGCCCTATCCCTTCAAAGACAGGAACGGAGGTGTCGGTTACAACAGGCTCATGTTTCTTTAGTTTTGTGATGTCCTCAAGAACATTCCCCAGCATTTTCGAGATCAGTTCGATTTGAGGAAGTGAGGCTGTTTCATATTCTCCGACCAGCTTACCATTGCGAAGCACGGTAGTCCTGTCGCTGATTTCGTATACTTGTTCGAGAAAGTGGGTAATAAAGATGATTCCCACACCCCTATCTTTCAATTCACGCATGAGCTCAAAAAGTTTATGTACCTCATCTTCGTCAAGAGAAGATGTTGGTTCGTCTAGAATAAGTATTTTACAGTCCATATCGACTGCACGAGCAATCGCAATCATCTGTTGCACTGCAAGTGAACAGCTTGAAAGTTCCTGCATTGGGCTTGCCGGAATACCGAGTGAGGCAAGCAACTGTTCCGCTTTTTCGTTCATCTGCTTCCAATTGACGACTGGGCCGTGGCTACGGCCGATAAACATATTTTCAGCCACAGTCAAATTGGAACACAGCATTATTTCCTGATATACTGTACCTATTCCTTTGTCTTGCGCTTCTTGGGGCGTCTTAAAGTGGATAGGTTCTCCCTGCAAGGTAATTAAGCCAGCGTCTTTCTCGTAGACTCCGGTAATGATTTTTATCAGTGTGGATTTACCTGCCCCGTTTTCGCCCATGAGGGCATGGATTTCACCTTTTCGCAGCTTGAAGTCCACGCTATCCAGAGCTTTGACCCCAGGAAATGATTTGCTGATATCCTTCATTTCAAGTATGATTTCTGACAACAATCAAAGATCTCCTTATACTGATACGGTACAACCTAACTGCGGTGCAGTATGCAGAATTATATCCGCGTACCGCACTGCATATCTAACATAGTGGTGTTTGTAAATTATTACAAATACTTATCTTGTGACTACGCCCTTACCAGGATCTGCGTTGATTCCCCACTTATCGATGAGTTCATCGGTAATGGTATCGGTTGTCAAGAGAAGTTCTTCCTGATAGACGATTCCGCTTGGAATGGTTCCACTCTTAATCCACTTGGCGATCTCAGCTGCCTGACGGGGATTGCACTGCATGTCGGCATCCCAGTAACCAGCCTGTACGTTTCGAAGTGCAAATCTGTTAAAGTCAAACCCAATGACCTTGACCTTTCCGCCCTTTCCATGACTGATGCCAGCTGCTTCGAGAGCCTGTACCGCACCTTGTGCCATACCATCGTTCTGTGCATAGATGACGTTGAAATCTTTGCCAGCTGCAATTGCTGCTTCAACAACCTTACGGGCTTCTTCAAGACTCCAGCTATCTCCACCAGTTCCATCGGCAACTATGTTGAGTTTTCCAGCTTTGGCTGCTTCGAGCACTGCTGCACTACGGCCAATCTCAGCTGCAGAACCCATCTGTCCACGAATGAGGATCAGATTGATCTTATTAAGACCAAGGCTCAAAACCCATTCCACTGCCTTCTTACCTTCATAGCCCATATCAGAGAGGATTGCTGCTTGGTAATTTGACGCGTCAGTATCGATTGCGCGGTCAAATAAAATTACTTTAATACCAGCATCTTTTGCTGACTTCAGGGTGTCATCCCATCCAGAAGCGTTAGCTGCTGAAATCAAGAGATAGTCCACTCCGTCTCGAATGTAACCCTTAGCGGCAGCAATCTGCTCGCTGTTGTCGCCTGTGTTGGTCTGCTTTGCATCATAGCCATTAGCAGTTGAGAACACAGTGTTCATGTCTTCAACATTAGCCTGGCGATATCCGGATTCTTCTGGCGGTAGATTAACAATACCAATCTTTGTCTGACCAGCAGTTTCCTTTACACCAGCTGCGAACAGAACACCTGCCCCCAACAGAACCAGAATCAACATAATGCTTAGAGCTTTTTTCATGTTCTCCTCCTTTTAAGGAATCACAAAAAAATTTGGATAGTCATTCAGCGGCAACGCCGCTTCCATTGTTAAAAGACTAAATCCTGCAATACCAGAAGTACATGTTGAATTCTATCGAGTTTGGTATATTATTTTACGCTTTCAAGGCAAATCCAAAGCAAGGAGAAAAAAGGTACATTATTTTACGATAAAGGTTTGTTTTCTTCCGATTCTAGATGCACCGAGCAATTGCTGCACAAAGGAAACCCAAGATATTGCCCCGCTGGACAATACCCCAAGATACATGCATCATAGGAAAGAGGAGTAATGTATGAATCAACACAAAGGATCCTGTCTTTGTGGGAAGGTCACATTTGAAATACAAGGTGATTTTCAGAGCTTCTACCTTTGCCATTGTAGATTTTGTCGTAAGGACACAGGGTCAGCCCATGCTGCAAATCTTTTTTCTTCATCTGCAACATTGCATTGGCTGACGGGAGAGAATCTAGTCAAAACGTTCGATTACCAGGCAAGCGGACATATAAAAAGCTTTTGCATGGAATGCGGCTCAGCACTTCCCAATGTACAACAAGGGGGTTCGCTGGTAGTAGTACCAGCAGGATGCCTCGATTCCTTTGTGTCTATCCGGCCAAATGGTCACATTTTTTATGCCGATAAAGCAAATTGGGACCATGACCTCCAGCATATCCAAGTTTTTCCAGAACTTCCCGTATAGGCTTGGATGCCAACAAACTTGGGAAAAAACTCCTGCTGACTCCATAAAATACCACCCGATGAGCTCGGCACTCTATGTGTTGTTCCACATTGGATACGGTATGAACCTGACGGAGATGGTGTTCCTTTTCTTCATCGGCCTCCTGTTTTGTTCGTTATTCATGGTAACCCGCAACATATTCATTTTATGGCCCTTCTTCCAACCGATGGGACAGTTGATCACTGTGGTCAAGGAAGGATTGGAATTGCCGATGATCGCTACGTTGAGGTTTGTAGAGCTTTTGATTCTCTTTCTGGTGTTCACGTGGGTGCTTTTTCGAAAGGAGAAGAAGATGAAACCAGCCAATCCTTGAAAAAGGAACCATGTTTACAAACAGCTTTTATTGTTGATGTCCCTGTTCGTCATGCTTCGGATTGTGCATCATGTCCTTTTTTTTGACATGAAAAAGTTTCGGTCACTGGAAGATAGGATTGCCCCGAAAATCATCATCGCAAATGCAATCAAGTATTGAAGACCCGGCATTTCCCTGAACACCACAAACGACAGCACTGATCCGATGAATGGTGCCGCTGAATAATATGCACTGGTACGGGAAGCTCCAAGGAAACGTTGAGCATACACATACAGATAACTGCTCATTCCAAAAGCCACACTTCCAAGAAGGAGGGTAGCCACTATCGGCCACACAGCACTAAGTCGTTCGCCCAAAGCCAACCCGATTGCCAATGAGCCGACTCCCGAACAGAATCCCTTGATAAGCACGATCTGACAGGGATTTTTAGACGAGAGCTTGCGTGTACAATTGTTTTCGATTCCCCACAAACTGTATGCAAGGATGATGAACAATGACCCTATGGAAAACCTAAGAGCCGACAGATCTTCGACTGAAAGCAGGATACTTGAAAAGGTAAAGAATGTTATTCCTGTCCATAACCTGGTACTGATCGTTTCCTTAAAGAAAAACAAAGCAATCATGGCAGTTGCGACCGTCTCGAAATTTGTCAGCAGCGAAGCATTTGCCGCATTGGTCGTCCTCAATCCAAACATAAGGAAGATCGGGGCAGCAATATCCAATGCTACCATGGCAATCACATAGGGCAGCTCTGCTTTGCTCAATCGCTTCTCTGTATTTCTTTTGAGTGCCTTGTCTTGGAATACTTTGACACCTACCATCGCCATCCCTGCACCTATATATAAAAAACCTGCCATAAGCGTCGAAGGGATATAGGCCAACAAGATTTTTGAGAATGGTGCGTTCACTGCGTAGCATACTGCTGATAAAAGTGCCAAGAATATCCCAAATCGGTTTGAGTCGTGTTTCATAGCATCTAATGATACATTCCCTTCGCCCAAGCCCCCATGCTATAATCAGTCACTATGTAAGTTATTGAACACAACGTGCAATTATGTTTGGAGGGGAGATGGACAGGCGGCAGCAGAAAACACAACAAGCAATCTTCAAGGCCTTTGACAGGCTTCTCGAGAAAAAACGGTTTGAAGACATCTCAATAAAGGATATTGCCGAGGAAGCGAATATCGGACGCAGTACGTTTTACGCTCACTTCGAGACTAAAGCCGACCTAATGGATGCCGTATGCTCTGAAATCTTCACCCATGTCCTCTCTATTACAATCCCTACTGAGCAGTCACATGACTTTTCCACCTCCGAAACCAGCCTGAAGAATCGGCTCATCCACATCCTCCATCACCTTAAGGACAACGGCTCGACGACCAAGGGAGTCTTTGCCTCAGGTGATGGGCAGTTGTTCCTGCACTATTTCGGGGAATATCTCAAGGAGATGTTCAACCCGTATGTTTCAACCATCTATATCCAGGTACCCGATGATTACGTGCTGAATCATATGGTCACAGGATTTGCTGCTACCGTGAACTGGTGGCTTCAGGGTGGATTCTCACCTACCCCTGAAATGGTTGCCGATTATTTCATGCAAGTGAATGGTTTCGTGACTATTACGAAAATATCGCAGTAGGTTAAAAAAAATAGAGAGAAGCCCAAGGAAATACTTACAGAATTCATTGCATCGTTGAGATAACCATCATGGCATCTGGTAACAGTTTGCCAAGAGGCGTAAACGATTTTGCATCCGATTTCCACTCACCTTTTCCTACCTATCATTTGAATGATATTGAAATACTTTCCAGCCCCTGCATCCATCATCGCCATATCGCTTTTGGCATACGGGTTGGGCGATTGCAGCCAATCCTCCCAGGCCTGTTTGCATGAATCCATCTCGCGCAATAGGGTGATCTCAATACCAGATTCTTTTTCCCATAACTCGTGCCACCATCTGGAGGAGTAGAAATACCACTCCGGTGTCCAGAAGGGTTGAACTTCCTTCGGCAACTGTCCTTCCGGATAATCTTGTATGAATCCAGGTACGGCAATAGCGATACAACCACCCTTTTTCACATAGGGAAGTAGCTTTGGCAACATGTTCTCATTACCGCCGAAGTACTGATAGGAATCCACACTGATGATCATATCGAAATACTCATGGGCGAACGGAATCTCTTTGGTTGCATCAACGAGAAAAGGGAATATTTTTGCATCAAGTCCTAGATCTGCAAAACGTTTCGCGTTTTCACTGGGGGAAACCCACAAATCAGCCGCAAATACAGTCACATCATATTTTTGGGCAAACAGGATGGAGGAAATTCCTGTTCCACAACCAAGGTCAAGGATGCGCATACCTGGAGTGATAGAGAGAAAATTTGCCATTTCTTCTGCCAAACGCATGGCATTAGGTCCCATCATGGTGTCAAGAAGAAATGTTCTGTCATAGTTGTCAGTAAATGATGTATTCATCGTCATTTTCCTTATGTTTGGAATATTTATGGACATTGTATCGTTTTGCATCTTCCCAATGCATCCCACTTCTCGATTCAGAAACGAAAAAGCGCCCCAAACGAAGTCAGGACGCTTTGATTTCAGCCATGTTTACTGGCCTTGATAATTTTGTATATTGCCTTTTCCGACAAGAAATACTGTTCAGCCAAGTCACCTACAGAACAACCTGCCAGACGTTTGGCTAGAATCTCCCTGTTCCTTGCTTTGACCATTTTCCTTGAATCTGTATTCGCACCCCACGGCAACTTACCGTCTGCTTTACGTGGAATATACATATACTCACCGTCAATGTACTGCTGAACCGCAATCAATAAGGTATGCGGCAATATATCATTTGCTTTTTTGTAGCTCATCATGCTCCTCCTACGTGTATGTCAGGAATGAGCAAGAGCTATTGCCCAAAAAACTATGGTAGTATGCAATAGCTCTTGCTATGCATGATGAACCGAATCCAGTGTACTGAGCATCCAATCTCCTCATGAAAAGTTTGTCTTTATTCTCTTAAGGCATACACCTTACCGCAAATGATATGCTGACAAAGGATCTGGGTCAATATAACGTCTTCCCAGTTTTACGGCAGTAAAACCAAATGCTGATTGCTATCTTACGATGATTCATCTGTCACGACGCTACCTGCGTTGCTTCAATTTCCTGTATTGCAATCCAAAACGAATGAAAATATACAAGTAGATGGCAAAAAGAATCAAATACACAACAAACAGGGTTCGATGGGCGGGATCAGATTGCAAATTGCTGACCTGCAGAATGGTTTGAGGGATGATGATCAAGAAAAACAGAAATATCAGGGGAACCAAACGGCCTTTGAAGACACGAGTGATGAAGTCGATACGGGAATTCTCATCACAGAAAATCTCCTCGTCGCCCTGCATGCATGCAACACTTTTCCTGACATAGCTGTAGCCCATGAAGTCGAACAGATACTCCCATCCACAGTCCTTGAACATTTGCACATAGGAGTCTTGCGATCCCAACCCCTCCTTGTGGTAATCCAGTTGGTAGACCACGTCTTCGCTTTCGCAGGCTTCAAAGAGATAGATGCCAGGAAAGGTCAGATGGACCAGTTTCCACCCGTTCTTGTGCTGGGTACGCAGGTACTCCTGCTCCTGTTCATACTCGACAATAGTGAAAATCTTAAATTCACGCTTCTGCTTTGCCATCACTGAACCTCCTTCATCGTCCGATACAGGCGAGCAATACGCTCCTGTTCCTTGTTGAGCACTTCGAGCCCAAGACTGGTGATTTTGTATATTTTTCGCTTCTCTTCTTCCCGCACAAAGCAGATCAGTCCATCCTTTTCCATTTTGGAAAGGCTGCCGTACATGGTCCCTGGACTGAGCAGGATTTCTGAATCGGTCAATTCCTTGACCTTTTGCACAATGCTATAACCGTGCATTTCTTGCTGCAGGCACAAAAGAATGTAGAAGCCTGTCTCGGTCATCGGGACATAGACTTTCCTGATATGAGCATCCATACAACCACCTTATATCGAGGTGCAATATATCGCACTGCGATATAATAAAATAAATGGTATTTCTTCGTCAAGTACTGCTCTCAGATCAATACTCTCACATCCCCTGCTCATTTACAGGTGCAGTATGTTTGAAACAACGCTCCATCGCCATAAGAAACCGCGACATTGCGATTGGAAAGAAAAATCATCGCCTTTGTATGAAAGAAAAATGGGCACAAGGCCGATTTTCTCATTCATACAGGAGCAAGGATCCTCTTGATACCCATCTCCTTTTACCAATCCACTGAAGTGTTTTTAGCAAGCACCGGTTTCTGATCATTTCCAAAGTGGCATCTCCCCTCTCAATGATCATCATAGAAAGAAAATACCACGGTATCGTCATTGGATGATCTGAGCCATGATGGAAATGTCTTCACAAGCCATTTCAGCCTTCGACTTTTCAATGAGAATGTTTTTCCCTGTCATGATATACGAAGGCATGACACGAATGTTTGTGAAGTAAATCTCGCTTCTTCTTAATTTGTATGTTGATGTAGATGGAACAGCAGGCTTCTTTGTTGCTTTCTTCGCTATCATGTTGAATGCTTTTTT
>Ga0172378_10003107_pt1 | contig 15603 bp, 12 predicted proteins | sample GrowelOW332metaG_FD_119755 | JGI IMG/M metagenome (GOLD analysis project Ga0172378, IMG submission 119755) | Groundwater microbial communities from an aquifer near a municipal landfill in Southern Ontario, Canada - Pumphouse #3_1 metaG | ecosystem: Environmental > Aquatic > Deep subsurface >... | reverse complement strand
GGATTTACATGTGTCAATGGTTGGTGGCGAGCGTGTGAAAATCCGTTTGGCCGATAATTTAAAGGAGGAGAGTTCGCACAGCCTTAGTCTTTCGAGTGATCTTTATCATACTTTTGGTAAGGTCCCGGTCAATTTGCTGATTGAAGGTTTTTATACGCAATTGAATAATGTCTTTGCATTGCAGCGTTTGAATGAAACCGATGATCAGGGAAATACTATTCTTCAACGGTATAATGCTTCCGGTGCAAAAGTGATGGGTATCAATGTCGAATCGAAAATGGTTTTGTCTTCGCTCTTTAATTTGCAGGCTGGTGTTACGTTACAACAAAGCAAATATAAAAAAGCGGAGAAATGGGATGATGATGCACCTGCTGAAAAGAAAATGCTGCGTACTCCTGATTTCTATGGATACTTGATGGCTACGGTTAATCCGATAAAGAGATTTTCTACTTCATTTTCGGGTACTTATACGGGTAGTATGCTGGTTGGTCATTCTGCCGGATCGGGTGTAGATACGCCAATAGCGGTTAATACGCCACATTTCTTTGATTTGGGTGTGAAGTTTTCTTACGACTTACCTTTATTTGATGCTTTTAAAATGAAACTCTATGCAGGTATTAAGAATATATTTGAAGCTTATCAATCAGATTTTGATAAAGGTTATAATCGTGATTCAGGATATATTTACGGACCATCTTTACCCCGTAGTTATTATATTGGAGCAAAAATGATGTTCTGATGCTGATATTATTGCTATAAGAATAAATCTCTAATTTCCTTATATTGAAAAGAACAATGCGGTGCAATTGATATGAATTGCATCGCATTGTCATTTTTAGTTGTTTATCTTGATGGATTTATAAATCTCCCCAATTGCTCAAATCGTAAGAAGCTTCAACTGTTTTTTCAGTAGCATCATCCAGATTCTTAAAGAAGTCCAGTCCGGTCTTTTCTTCAATCCAATCTACAGAACGAAGGTCGGTTACCTCTGGTTCTCCGCTCATTGCTTCATGCTTGAACCAGAAACCAATAGCATAATAAGTTGATTTTCCATTTACAATATCTCTTTTCAGAAGTACTTTATAATAATAATTGGGGACCGGAAGCTTTTTCCCGTCATTACTATTCGTCACATAAGTTACCTTTTCATTTCCACCCACTGTTTGTAATACAGCTCCGGTTACTACGTATATTGTATCGGATGAGGTCTTACACCAGGTTCGTACAAGATTTTCAGTATTTCCCCATCTGTCTGCATTAAATTTATTCAATTGACATGTCATGTTTGAGAAATAGAAAGTTTGTTTGTTGGCTTCGGTAGAAACAGTTCTGTCTGCAGATGGAATCATGTGTCCCCGGTCATAACCGTTGCCCATACCACTAAACATATCCGTCTGATAGGATTGTGGAATTGACGGGTCATACTTCCATGCATCAGTTCGGGATATACTTCCCATATAGAAATTATGTAATGGATAAGCTACCCAGATGGGATACATTTGTTTTTTGTTATAGAGCAGTTCATAGCTGCGTACTTCTTTATTATTCATTGTAAATGAATGATGAATGAACAGTGTAGAGTCATTATCATCAGGAAGTACCGGTAACTCTAATGCTCCGGCATAATATCCACCAGTGGTAATGGTAACTTCGAAACGATTGGTCGTTAATTCTGCATAATCATCATTAGAGGTAAGCAATAATTCTACGCCATTATAGTTGGATACAATGCCTTTGAGTACTCCACTTTTTTGTGGAACACTGATTTTATCAAAAGAAGATCCGCTTTTTGTATAAACGACAAAAGTGTTTCCTAAATTATTTTCGAAATAGATTTTTCCGCTATTGTCAGAAAATGTTTTGCCAAGGTCGTTGTCTGCAACTTGTACATCGGAAACAGCTACATACATGGATTCATAATTACCTGTCAGTAGTTCTGTCATCGTTATGGATTTGGCTGCAATAATTTTTGTAGTGTCTTTTACGATAGAGTCTAATGCAACGTCTTCTAATTGCAATAAGCCGTTGTAAGTGGATAGGGTCGTGTTTTTGAGCGGAACTTCTAACTCATCTCCAAGAGCGAAAGGTGCGGCTGTTGGTGCAGTGGCGAGTCGCAAGGTGATGCCTGCTTCGCCATCGGATATTACAATATTTTGGTAGGACATGTTATTTACGTCGCCGTTGCTGATAACACTGGCTTTAACCCATACATCTTTAGTAATATTCGTACCTGATTCATATCCTCTTAGTGTGGTAAGCGGTATATATGTATGTACAATTGGCGTAGTGATTGTGTCTACTTTTCCGGGGTCAGGATCAAGATGAATGGTCGAATTTCCACCACTACATGAAAATATAATAGGTATTATAAATATAGGAAATAGCAGTAGTCTGCAAAAAAACAATTTTGTCATATGCTCTTTATTTGTATTAATATCTATACAAAGATAGAAAAATTAATGATTTATTCGAATAAAAATTAAAAAAAGAGATACATTATAACGATGTATCTCTTTTTAATAGTTTGTGTTATTAATTAATTGGCATCTTCTACAACTTCAAGAGTGATAGTTAGTATTGTATGTGTTTTAGCAGTACTGTCGTAACTATCATAAGAGACTTTATATACTTGACCTAAATCTAATTCATAGTTCTTTTTTAGAATTTTAGAAATTTCTTCAAAGATGTTTTTATCATCACTGTAGAAGTCTCCATACGTCATCTTGGGATCGGCATAAGTATAGTCACTCTTAAGCAATGTATATTCTACGGTTGGAGCTTTTGTGCTCTCGATAAATTTGAGTGGTTTAACAAATGCCCATGCTTTATCTTTGAAAGTGATTTTTGAGGAAGCTGTTATTGTTGATTGATAAGCTGCCCATGTACCATCAGTCAGTGTATATTCCATGCATTCAGAAGTTGTCTTTTTGCTTGCATAGTATTTATATATGACTGCAACCTTATCACCATTTTTGGCATACGGGTATTTAAGTCCTAAAAAAGTAGGAATATAATCATTAGGAAGTATGGATGATGAGAAATTATTATGACTTCCAGGAGCTCCCATTGAGGTATAATCACTTGTTATAAGAGTATAGATTGTTACACCATCGGGAACAGGAGGGGTGATTTTAGCTTCTTTTATAGTCCATGTTGTACCGTCAAACAAATACCTATCAATTATTTCTTTTAGACCGTTGTCATAGTAATTGTATGAAATGAGTTGTTCTGTATCTGCAGTTGCATTCGGGAATTTCGTTGATAAAAAGGCTGGAAGATAGTCCCCTGGTTTTGCACTATAAGAAAAATCATAATACTTAGCTACATTAACGTTATCTATAGTTTTATAATCATTTGTTGTCATGACATAAACGCTATCGACGAAATCAACAGCTTTACTTAAATAAGATAGTTTACCTCTGTAGTAGTTATAACTAACGGTATATTCGGTTCCTGATTCGCCATAAACCATTTTAGCATCGAATATCTGAGCAAGATTCTCGGCAGGTGTAATGCTTGCAGAGAAGTTCATGTATTTTGAAATCGAAGTATTGGTTGACAATGCATAATCTGCATCTGTCATGGTGTAATTGTCTTCGAAAAGAGTGCGAGCTGCATAAAATTTTGCATCAGCAACAGCTTGTTCGTTTGCTTTATCTACTTCATCATAAATGTCATCCATCGGACTGCATGAAGCAAGTACTAATGTAAATAGTGAAATAATATATACTAATTTTTTCATCATTTTATAATTTATAAGTTATTGTCTGATTAAAATTTTATGCTTAAACTTGTAGACCAAGTACGACCAAAACCATAATAGACTAGGGCATCGGTTGAAGAGTGTGTAGCACCGTCCGTGGCTTTGGAAACGTATTCTGTGTCAAATAAGTTATCTACCATACCATTTAATGATGAATTTAATCCGGCAATTTTGAATTTATAATTGAATCCAAGGTCTACCAAGCCAACATCAGGCAATTTCCAAGAATCTCCTGAGAAACTAGCATCATTTCGTAAGGTAGCATCAAAGTCTGCATAGTTTTTTGCATAGTAAACGTAATCTGCGTTTAATCGCAAATTTGGTAATATTTCATAGTCAGCAGATAAAGAAGCTGTAGTCTGTGCAGAATTTCCTACATGAACATCTTTCATGTATGCAGAAAAACGACCTTTTAAAGTCTGATTATCATCATATACGCTGGCTTGTACGTTATTGGTATATTTCCAATTACCCATAGAAAACATACCATCAATCCTCAATTTTTTTATCGGATGATAATTTGCTGTTAATTCTATGCCTTGGTGTAATTCATTGACACCAGACAGATTGGTAAGTTCTTGTCCGATAGTTTTATGGATGCCTCTATCATTCCATGCCGTATTATATGCTGTAAATGATAAATTGAAATTAGGAAGAGTTAAGTTATATCCGATTTCAGCAGTGATTATTTTTTCATAGCTAGCCTTACTATTTATCTCATTAGTGTAATTAACAAAGACTTCTGCCATGTATGGAGTTCTTTGTACGTAACCACCGTTGGCAAAGATAGTATTAACGTCATCTATTTTATAACTGATTCCGGCTTTTACATTCCATGGATAGAAATTCTGCCAATCGGAAGTTTCATTACCGATAGTGTAATTAAAATAGTCTTGGCGTTTGTAGCTCTTTTGTGCTATGGCGGCTGATAAGAAACCTGTTAACTTATCGGCTGCATATTCTGCTTGTCCGAATAGACCTCCGTAACGTGAAATGCCATTGTCATTATAAGAATATTTGTCGCCTACATATAACCATGTATTGCTTGAACGATTCAAATTCTTTGAAGTATCAAGGAAGAATTGGCCACCTAATAAATCAGAAATTTCTTGATAATGTTTACCCTTATAATAACGGGCATCAATTCCTGCTGTAAATTTAAAATCTTTGTAATTATGAGTTAAATTCGATAATAGTCCGTACCATACATGGTCATTGTGGTTTTCGCCAACTATTGCTTGAGATCCCCCTGCCGTATATGTCTTGTTAGCTTTAGCTACAGCGTCAAAATCAAGTAGTCCGTCTGGTGTACGCATGATTTCCGGATCATCTTTACCCGTCTTGTAGTTTACGGTTAACCATGAGCTCTTGTTACCATTTATGCGACGTCCATAACCTGTGCCGATTGAAGCATACAAAGATGTAGTTAATTGTGTATTGTGGTTAATGTTCCAATAATGGTTCAATTGTGCTTGAGGTTTGTGATATTCATTATAACCATAACCGCCGCCATAAACTTTTCCATCGCGAATTCCATAATCTGAATTATATTTGAATTTATCACGCTGAGTCTTGTATTGAATAATAGTATGTTTGTTACCCCGTTGGTTATGCCATTGCGGGGCACCGGTAATCATAAAAGACAAAGAATGTTGATCATTAATTCTTTTGGAGATTTCAGCAAAATAACTGTATGCGTTGAAATTTGTTCCATTAATGTAACCATCACTTTGAGTATGTGAACCTAATAACGTAACAGCCCAGCCATCTTTAGTAATTCCGGTAGATACCGAAAATGATTGCTTTTGATAGCCGTCGGGGCCTACGCCGAATTTAACAATGCCTCCTTTTTTTGCATCAGTAGATTTTGTAAGAATATTAATTGTTCCACCTACGGAAGAAAGTCCGAGCTTGGAAGCCCCTAGACCTCTTTGTATCTGCATGGTACGTGTTACGTCAGAAAGACCGGCCCAATTAGACCAATAAACTTTGCCGGATTCCATATCATTGACAGGTATACCATTTATTAGTACCCCTACATTATTAGAATCGAAGCCACGTACATATACCGTAGCGTCACCATATCCACCGCCTTCTTTGGAAGTGTAAATAGAAGGAGTGGTTTTTAATATTTCCGGAAATTCCTGGGTGCCTAGTTTTAAGCCTATAGCCTCGCTACTAATAGTTGATACAGAAACCGGTGTTTTGCGGTCTGTTACTATTGAAGCCAAAACTGTCACTTCATCCAGACCTACTGCATCAGTTTTCATCTGAATGGTTCCTAAATCTTTTTTACCGTTAAGAATAATTTGTTGACTAACAAAGCCAACAAAACTTGCTACTAATTTTTTTGCGTTTTTTGGTATCTTTAAAGTAAAGATACCATTAGCATTTGTTATTGTTCCACCGGTTGTACCCTGAATCGAAATGGAAACTCCTGGCAAGCCTATGCCATCTTCTGCACTAACAACTGTACCTGTAACAGAATTTTGTGCTTTTGCGCAAACAAAACCCAACGTACACAAGAAAATCACAATGATAATTTTTTTCATTTTTGTTAAATTAGTTACTACTGTTAGATTGTTATTCTTCTTATTTCTTATTTGTAATATTCTTTAATATTAATAACTTTTATTTTGCAAAAATAGTATAATTTTTTAGAAATAAAATGTTATTTTTGCTATATTTTGAAGATTATTTCATATTTCTTCCATATTTTTTTTAATCGGATGATATATATAGCTAGGTAATAGTTATTGTTTATAAAGTAATTAAAAAAATAATAATTTGTTAGAAAACAATTTCCCCTATTTTTAAAGTGTATAAGATGGTTGATAGTCCTCCCATAATTATAGGCTCCAAAAGTAATTTTATTTTTTTAGAATTATGTGACAATAGTATTAAATTTTAATACTTTGTTTTTTTATTTTTTGTTTATTTACTGTTTTTGTCACCTTTTTTTGATAAGACAATTAATGTGTCTTGTAAGGTTATTAGACAACCTTTTTTCATTGCATCAATTAAAGGAAGTATTTGATCAAGGAAGCTCTTTATTTTTTCTTCTGTGTCGATAATTTCAATCGTGACCGGGATTTTTTCTGAAAAAGTCCAAAACTTATCCGAGCTGAGTTCACTGCTTGAGCCGTAACCCATTATACCCTTGTAAGCTGTTACTCCTGCCAGACCGGCTTTCTTGGCTGCAAAGGCCAAAACTTCATAGGCCGATTCATGTTTTAACTTGTCAGTATTGCTTAGATAAATGCGTAAAATTTTTGCCGATTTAAATTTTTCCATTTTTACAATAGTTTTATTATAGAGTAACCAACGTAAAGCATTATTAATCCCACAAACAAACTTAAAGATGTGTATATAGCAAGATAGAAAAAGTTTTGGTCTTTAAGGAACAAGTAATTTTCGTTCATGAATGTAGAAAAAGTAGTGAACCCTCCGCAAAATCCTACAGTGAGAAATAATCTAAGGTTATTATTCATTAGATGTCCGGTTTCAAATAGTCCATAGAACATACCGATGGCGAAGCAACCAAGTACATTGACAACGAAAGTGCCAAGAGGGAATGAAAGTACTGTACTGCTTTGTACGAATTTAGAAATCAGGAATCGGGTTATACCTCCACTAAGACTACCCATACCAACGAAGAATAGAGCTTTTAACATGATAATTATAATTTTGAAAATGAATAATAAAGAGAGATATCCGTTGTCGGAATATCTCTCTTATTATTTTCCCTTGTCCACTTAGAAAGGTAAATCATCATTGGCTTCATTAGGTGTAAATGCCGGAGTATTGGTGGTAGTAGGTGTCGGCGGTGTGAATCCGCTATCTGCCGATTGTGCGGCAATAGATTCTGTTGTATCTGCAGTTACACGAACAACTTTCCATGCTCTTATGCTATTGAACCAACGGTCCTGCCATTGATGGGCATCAACATCAAAGGATACGGTGATTTCTTCACCCATTTGAATATTAAATTGATCAACCTTATCTGCTCCGAAAACAGTGAAACATAATTTTCTTGGATATTGATCATGATTCTCAACAACGTAGTCTTGTGCCTTCCACTCGTTGCCTGATGTCTTTGAAACTCCACTTTTAGGTTGGAGTATCGCAATTACTTTTCCTGTAAAATCCATATTTTGTTCTTTTAATTTTGGGCGAAGATACAGCTTTTTATGCATTTATCAATTAAATGGGAAGGATTTTTCTTTATAATTGTTGGTTAAGAAGGATTTTTTTTTGTAATTTTGTAGTTTAGAATTTAAAAACATTAATAATCGAATATATGAAATTTATCGTATCTAGTTCGGTTCTTTTAGAACATCTCCAGGCAGAAAGCCGTGTAATCAATTCGAAAAATGCATTGCCGATTTTGGATTGTTTCCTTTTTGAAGTACAAGATGGAACTTTATCAGTTTCGGCATCTGATAGTGAAACTTCAATGGTTACAACTATTGAGGTTAAAGAGTGTGACGAGAACGGACGTTTTGCAATTTCAGCCAAAAATTTGCTTGATGCTTTGAAAGAGATTCCGGATCAGCCGCTAGCATTAGAGATTAATTTGGAAACCTACGAAGTTCAGTTTCATTATCAGAACGGTAAATTTAGTTTAGTAGGGCAGAATGCTGATGTTTATCCGCAAGTTAATCAGATTGGCGATAATGTAATGGAGTTGGAGATGGATGCTCAAATGATGCTAAATGGTCTTAATCGTACAGCTTTTGCTGCCGGTTCCGATGAATTGCGTCCTGTAATGAGTGGTGTCTTTTTTGATATAAAGACAGATAAGATTACATTGGTTGCTTCAGACGGACATATCCTTGTTCGCAATGAATTTTTTAATGCAAACGGAAAAGAAGACTCTTCCTTTATTTTGCCAAGAAAGCCTGTATCTTTACTTAGAAATCTGCTTTCAAAAGAAGAAAATAAGGTTGTTGTTAAATATGATGAGCGTCGTATCTATTTTCTTTTGAGCGATTATCAATTGTTCTGTCGTCAAATCGAAGGACGTTATCCTAATTATAACTCCGTTATTCCGCAAAACAATCCTTATAAGGTTATTGTTGATCGTCAGCAATTGATGGGTGCCTTGCGCCGTGTATCAGTTTTCACTTCCCAAGCAAGTGGCTTATTGAAATTTACCGTAAAAGAAAATGAGCTGACCGTTTCAGGGCAAGATATTGACTTTTCGACATCTGCTGTTGAATCATTGAGCTGTCAGTATACGGGTTCACCTATGAGTATCGGATTTCGATCTACATACCTCATAGATATATTAAATAGTATTTTAAGTAACGAAGTGCAAATTGAACTTGCTGATCCATCGCGTGCCGGACTTATCATTCCAAGCGAACATGAGGAGAATGAAGATTTGCTGATGTTGCTTATGCCTATGATGTTAAATGATTAAATTATAAAAATGAAATTAGATCTAAAGAACCCAATCGTTTTTTTTGACTTAGAAACGACGGGGACAAATATAAATAAAGATCGCATTGTCGAAATTTGTTTGCTCAAAGTATTTCCTAACGGAAATGATGAGACCAAGACCATGCGAATCAATCCGGAGATGCACATTCCGGAAGAATCTTCCAAGATTCATGGAATTTATGATAAAGATATCGTTGGATGTCCTGTCTTTAAGGAAGAGGCAAAGAGTCTGGCCAATTATATTGAAGGTTGTGACTTGGCAGGATTCAATTCCAACCGTTTTGATATTCCGGTACTTGTAGAAGAATTTCTTCGTGCAGGTGTTGATATTGATCTTTCAAAAAGGAAATTCGTTGATGTACAAGTCATATATCATAAATTGGAACAGCGTACTCTTACGGCCGCTTATAAGTTTTATTGCAAGAAGAATCTTGAAGATGCGCATTCGGCCGAGGGCGATACGAGGGCTACATATGAAGTCTTAAAAGCTCAACTCGATTGCTATCCGGATCTTAAAAACGATATTTCATTCTTATCTGAATATTCATGTTTCAATAAAAATGTGGATTTTGCAGGCCGCATGGTGTACGACGAAAATGATGTACCCATGTTCAATTTTGGTAAGTACAAAGGCAAACCTGTTGCTGAGATATTAAAAAATGATCCGGGTTATTATGGTTGGATTTTAAATAGCGATTTCACACTTAATACCAAGGCGATGCTAACAAAAATTAGGCTGAATGCAATGGATAATACTAAAACAAAGTAAGGTGGATTTCACTTATGTTGAAAGGAAAAAAAATTGTTTTAGGCATCACCGGCAGTATTGCTGCATATAAAGCTTGTTATCTGATTCGCGGATTAGTAAAACAAGGTGCAGAAGTGCAGGTGGTAATAACACCGGCCGGCAAAGAATTTATAACTTTACTCACTTTGTCAACGTTGACGGGGAAACCGGTTATAAGCGATTTCTTTGATAGACGTGATGGCTCTTGGCATAGCCATGTTAATCTTGGTCTTTGGGCGGATGTGATGATTATTGCTCCGGCCACAGCTTCTACTATGGCTAAAATGGCCAACGGTATTGCCGATAATATGCTTATTACGACCTATCTTTCTATGAGAGCACCCGTGTTTATTGTTCCGGCCATGGATGTTGACATGTATATGCATCCTTCTACTCAAAACAATATTGAGAAACTTCGTTCGTATGGGAATCATATACTTGAGGCGAAAGAAGGAGAATTGGCTAGTCATCTTGTTGGTAAGGGTAGGATGGAAGAGCCTGAAAATATCATTCTGGCTATTGATGAGTTCTTAGATGGAAATCGTGACTTGGAAGGACAAAAGATATTGATTACAGCCGGCCCAACATATGAGCGTATAGATCCTGTGCGTTTCATCGGTAATTTCTCATCCGGTAAGATGGGGCTTGCTATAGCTGATGAATGTGCCCGTCGGGGTGCTGATGTAACATTGATAGCCGGTCCTGTATCATTACAGACAGTTCATTCGAATATCAGAAGAATAGATGTAGAATCGGCCGATGAGATGTTTCATGCCGTGAAAGAAATATTTGATGAGATGAATGCCGCCGTACTTTGTGCCGCTGTAGCGGATTTCAAACCAAAGCAGATTCTAAGTAACAAGATAAAAAGAGAGAAAGGTGAGCTTTCTATCAAATTAGATCCTACAGATGATATTGCTGCTTATCTAGGAAAAGTGAAGCGGGAAGATCAAAAGGTTGTAGGTTTTGCGCTTGAAACAAATAATGAAGAGGCAAATGCCGTAGGCAAGTTGAAACGAAAGAATTTTGATTTTATTGTTTTAAATTCACTTCAGGATGCCGGTTCGGGTTTTCGTTATGATACGAATAAAATCAGCATTATTGATCGAAGTGGTTGTTCGGACTTTGAACTGAAGCCGAAGACGGAGGTGGCTAAAGATATTATTGACCGATTGGTTGAATTGTTGGCTAAAAGGAAATTGAAAGAATAAAATGTTACGTTCATTATATATTCAGAATTATGCATTAATTCAGGAGTTGGACATTAACTTTGAGTCCGGCTTTTCTGTTATAACGGGTGAAACAGGTGCCGGAAAGTCCATCATATTGGGCGCTGTGGGTCTGTTGCTCGGTCAGCGTGCTGACGTCAAGTCGATAAGAATAGGAGCAAAAAAATGTGTCATCGAGGCACATTTTAATATTGTCGATTATGGCTTGCAACCGTTCTTTGAAGAGTATGAACTGGATTATGCCGATGAGTGTATCTTTCGCCGCGAGTTGTTGATTTCCGGAAAGAGTCGTGCGTTTATTAACGATACACCAGTGGGGTTGTCAGCAATGAAGGAATTGGGCGAACATTTGATTGATATTCATTCACAACACCAGAACTTATTACTTAATAAAGAAGGTTTTCAATTGAATGTTCTTGATATTCTTGCCCGCAATAATGAAACGCTTGATGTTTATCGTCAAGAATTTAACCGATGGAAAAAAACAAAAAAAGAACTCAGTGAGCTAATTGCCAAGGCAGAAAAAAGTCGTGCAGACGAAGATTATATTCGTTTCCAACTTCAGCAACTTGAAGAGGCAAAATTGGTTGAAGGTGAACAGGTGGAGTTAGAACAGGAGTCGGACACTTTGAGTCATTCTGAAGAGATTAAAGCCGGATTATATAAAACCAGTCAGATTTTCGCATCCGAAGAGGGTGGTGTTATTCCTTTGTTAAAAGATTGTTTATCTACCTTGAGTGATCTAAAAGATGTTTACAAACCATCAGAAACTTTATATAACCGTCTTGAAAGTTCATGGATTGAGTTGAGAGATATTGCAGATGAAATATCTTCCGATGATGATTCTGTTGAGTTTAATCCTCAACGTTTGGAAGAAGTGAACAATAGGCTTAATTTGATATATTCATTGGAGCAGAAACACCATGTCAATACCGATACGGCATTAATAGGTATTGTTAAAGATTTTCGTGCAAAGCTTGAAGATATCGTATCTTATGAAGATAGAATTGAAGAATTGAAGATCAGGAATGAAGCTATATATAATAAGGTAAAGGAACAAGCGGATATTCTCACCAAATCACGAAAGATTGCAGCAGTGGAGGTCGAGAAGGCTTTATCTACCCGCCTTGTATCGCTCGGCATGCCTAATGTTCGCTTTCGTGTGGCATTGGAAAGAAAAGAGGAGCCTGGCTTATTAGGCATGGATGCTGTTATCTTCTTGTTTTCTGCCAACAAAAACGGAGTATTGCAAAATATTACCTCTGTAGCTTCAGGAGGAGAAATAGCCCGGGTGATGTTAGCCGTTAAAGCTTTGGTGGCAAGAGCCACACATCTGCCTACGATTATTTTTGACGAGATAGATACCGGAGTTTCCGGTAGTATAGCTGATCGTATGGCAGAAACAATGGAAGAAATCGGGGGGAAGGATCGTCAAGTCATTAGTATTACTCATCTTCCTCAGATTGCTGCTTACGGGCGAGTACATTATGTGGTATATAAAAAAGATAGTGATACGGAAACAAATAGCCATATCCGTCGGCTTACGCGTGATGAGCGTATAGAGGAGATTGCTCATATGTTGAGTGGAACTAAAATTACAGAGGCTGCTTTAGATAATGCCAAGTCACTCTTGGCATCACATGGAAATTAATGTTTTAAACTAATAATAAATAGAAATCGTGTACGATAAAAGTGAAATGATATTTGGCGTACGGCCAGTGATTGAAGCCGTGGAAGCCGGTAAGGAGATAGATAAGATTTTGGTGAAGAAGGACATACAAAGCGATCTGTCTAAAGAACTCTTTACGGCTTTGCGAGACAAGATGATTCCCGTGCAACGTGTGCCGGCCGAGCGCTTAGATCGTATAACTCAAAAGAATCATCAAGGGGTGGTAGCGTTTATTGCTGCTGTTGAATATCAGAATATAGAAAATTTGACTCCACTTCTTTTTGAAGAAGGCAAAGATCCTTTTTTTGTTATGCTTGATGGTATAACAGATGTTCGTAACTTCGGTGCTATAGCGCGTACCTGCGAATGTGCCGGTGTAGATGCTGTAATACTTCCTATGCATGACAGTGTAAGTGTAAATGCCGATGCCATGAAAACTTCAGCCGGTGCGTTGCATACATTGCCCGTTTGTAGGGAACAAAGTTTGAAAACGGCTTTGCAATACCTTAAGGATAGCGGCTTTCATATCATAGCTGTTCATTCAAAGGCAGTAAATGATTATACTGTAGCTCAATATTCCGGTCCGGTTTGTTTAGTTATCGGTTCAGAAAGTGCGGAGATATCTCCTGAGAATCTTGAATTCTGTGATGAACAGGTGAGTATTCCAGTTTTCGGCAAGATTGAGTCGCTCAATGTTTCTGTATCCAATGGTATATTGCTCTATGAAGCTTTGAAACAGAGAAATAAAAAATGATAATATTATATTTATGATGATCAAAAAAATATGAAGAAAAATTTAATGCTTGTTTTGGTCTTTTGTTTGTTGGCTCCATGTCTTATGGCACAAGGAACGCCGAAGTGGGTGAGTAAAAAGAAGGCAGCAGTCTTTTCTATTATTACTTATGATAAGAATGAAAAGATGTTGAATAGTGGCAATGGCTTCTTTGTCTCAGAGGATGGGGTAGCATTATCTGACTATAGTTTGTTTAAAGGTGCCTCAAAAGCAGTAATAATCAATGATCGAGGAGAGAAGATGCCGGTTGAGAAAATTCTCGGAGCTGATGATTTATATGATGTAGTCAAATTTCAGGTAGGAATTACTACAAAACATGTGCCGGCGTTAACTCTGGCTACGACTCCTGCAACTGTGGGCAGCACCGTTTTGATACTCCCATATTCAACTCAGAAAAGTATTGCTTGCGCAATGGGTAAAGTTAAGTCGGAAACGAAGATTGACGGAAAATATTCATATTTTACACTTGATATGGGGCTCAAAGACAAGATGGTGAGTTGTCCTTTGATGAATATTGATGGAGAGGTACTTGGTCTAGTACAAAAGTCAGCCGGAGTTGATTCGGCAACTATTTGCTATGCCGTAGATGTCAATTTTGCCATGTCTAAAAAAATAACGGCATTATCTTTCAATGATGCAGTACTTAAAGGCATTGGTATTAAAAAGGAATTACCTGATACAGAGGAGCAGGCTTTGGTTTATTTGTTTATGGCTTCTTCGCAAGTGTCAGTTGTTGATTATAATAATTTATTGAATGATTTTATTCAAGAATATCCCAAGAGTTCTGAAGGATATATACGTAGGGCAGGATATTATATTGCTCAATCCAAAGGAGATGAATCAATATTGGGTAAGGCTGATAATGATTTAAAGACAGCTTTGAATGTTGCTCAAAATAAAGATGATGCAGAATATAATGTAGCTAAGCTGATTTATCAATACCAATTGGGTACTCCCCAAAAAACTTATAAAGACTGGACGCTGGATAATGCACTTGAGCATGCTCGTAAAGCTTATGAGATCAATCCCGTACCGGCTTATGAGCAGCTAGAAGGAGATATTTCTTTTGCTCAAAAAAAATATATGGAGGCTTATACTTTTTATGATAAAGTAAATCATTCTAATTTAGCCTCATCGGCTACCTTCTTTAGTGCTGCCAAAACCAAACAGATGCTAAAGGCGGATAATAAAGAAGTTATAGCATTGATGGATAGTTGTATTGCATATTGTAAGCAACCCATCACTTCCGTTTCTGCACCTTATTTGTTGGAACGTGCACTGGTGTATATGCAAGCGGATAGTGCACGCGCAGCCATGCTTGATTATGATGCTTATTACAAGGCAGTGAATGGTGATGTAAACGATTTGTTTTATTATTATAGAGAACAATCAGATAATAAATGTCACCAATATCAACGCGCTTTGGATGATATAGCTAAGGCTGTGGAGCTTAATCCGAAAAGTGTGATTTACCGTGCGGAACAGGCCGTGGTTAACTTGCATGTAGGCCGTTATGAAAATGCTATCAGAATATTGAATGATGCTATTGTTATTGATCCGACATATTCTGAAGCATATCGATTGCGTGGCATTTGCCAATTACAACTCAAAAGTAAAACTGATGCATGTGAAAGTTTTCACAAGGCAAAAGAGCTGGGTGATACCAATGTCGATTCGCTTATTGAAAAGTATTGTAAATAATCCAGACTCCCAAAATATTTGAATTTACAACAAGAGTTAGCCGCATAAAAACAAGAGTTATATAGAAAACTCCTGTTCTTATGCGGCTAACTTTTGTTGTAATTCAGGTTATGTTGCGCAAGTAATAAATTAATTATAATTGCGCTGTTAAAGTCATATAATTAAACAATGGTAACAACCTCCTCAAACCCACGTCTGTATGCTTTGGGATAGAGT
>Ga0172378_10003106_pt1 | contig 15604 bp, 11 predicted proteins | sample GrowelOW332metaG_FD_119755 | JGI IMG/M metagenome (GOLD analysis project Ga0172378, IMG submission 119755) | Groundwater microbial communities from an aquifer near a municipal landfill in Southern Ontario, Canada - Pumphouse #3_1 metaG | ecosystem: Environmental > Aquatic > Deep subsurface >... | reverse complement strand
CGCATTCAAAAAATTGATATGACTACGTCTTTAAAAACAATGGATTAAGGTAAAGACCCTCTGGCCTTTACCTTTAAAAAATATTTGATAATCCTTTAAAGGGTGTGATGGATCTTTTCAAAGATCCATCACACCCTTTGTTTGTTTATACTATTACCTTTATTTTAAAAAAATGATACCCGCTTGCGTGCCTCTTTTTGTCCCTAATTGCCGGTGTGAAAAAAAACGGTCAGGATGACATTTGGTACACCACGAGGAAACATCAATATGCTGAATTCCCTGAGCCTGCATTAACCCTTGATTGGCTGCTTTAAGATCTAGTTGAAACTTGCCAGACTGTTTTCCCAATTTTAAAATCGTTGTATCCTGAAAAAGCGGACTAAATGCCCTTGCCACATCCTCTCCTACTTCGTAACAATCTTGGCAAATACACGGGCCAATAGCGCAAACTAAATCTTGTGGTTGTGTTCCAAAGGCAGCTTTCATCATTTTAACGGTCGAAGCAACCATGTTGTTTGCCGTTCCACGCCAACCCGCATGACTCATCCCAATCGCATGATGAATAGGGTCATAAAAATAGAGAGGTACACAATCTGCATAATAGGTCATTAATGCTACTCCACGACAATTTGTCACTAACCCATCCACATCTTTGTATGGCAAAGGTTTTGTAATCCCATTGCCTTTATCTGCTGCGGTTACCACTGCTACATTAGTTGTATGGGTCTGGTCCGCTAGAACAAAATCACTAACTCCAATCCCTAGCTTTTGGGCTAAAATTTCAAAATTTTTTTTAACTGCAGCCGCTTCATCTCCGCGGATAAAACTTGGATTCATACTTTCAAAAAAATCTGTACTCACACCGCCTTTTCTGGTAGTATAACAATGTCCGATTTCTGAAAAAGCTTGCAAATTGGGCATCCTAATCAAATCATTTTCAAGCATATCTTTCTCCTTTTTACAAAAAAATCCGTACCTATCGCACGCCTTTTTCTTTTTCAAATACCATCACGAAAAAAAGCGCCTCTAGTGCGCCTTTTAAAATCTTTCTGTGCTATTTTTGTAGCGTGAATAAGTCGTTGTTTTTAAAAGGCCTTAAAACATCTGGAAACTGAGCTGTTTTAAGGCTGTAGATAATATTGGGCTATAAAAACCTTTGCCATGCTATACAGCAATAATAATACCACCATCGCCGGCATACATTGTACTGATTCCTCTAGAGGCAACAATGACAATTTCACGTGCTGGCAATCGTTCTTTTAAAGCCGATACAATCTTTTCTAAGGTTTTAGGACAATTGACAAAAGTCACACCAATACGTTTTTCTGCCACCTGATTGGCTTTTTCTTCTACAATTTGAAGCATCTTTGCAATCGCCTTTTTCTGTCCTCGGCTTTGGTCAACCCGTTGAATCTTTCCATCTATTGTTGATGCCGTCATAATCATTTTAATATGTAAAGCGGAAACAACACTGCCCGTTAATCGACCAATTCGTCCTGCTTTAACAAGCATATTTAAGTTATCTAAAACAAAATACGTCGATTTTAAATGGTTATAGGTTTCCACTTGTTGAACAATTTCATCAAAAGGCAACCCTTCTTCTTCTAAATCCATTATTTTAAGTGCGATAAGCGTTTCTGCCACTGAAGCCGAATAGGAGTTAAAAACATGTACATTTTTATTTGGATTTTTTTCTAAAAAAAGATCACGACCAAGTTGTGCTGAATTGTATGATCCACTGAGTCCTGCTGATAGCGTCACAATATAAATATTTTCGACGCTCGCATCACAAGCATCTGCATAGGCTTGGGGCGATGGGCATGCAGATTTTGGTGCCTCTTCGCTATTTTCCACTGCTTTTAAAAATTCCTTTTGATTAAAAGTCTCATCATCAATAATATCAACCCCATCTAAATGAATGCTCAAAGGAACATGCATAAAATGCGGATTCTCTTGATATTCTTCCGGCAATTCTCCACAACTATCCAAAATAATTTTATACTTCATATTTTTTCTTTACCTACCTTATATATTTACGGCTTTTGTGAGTTTAATTATACTATAAATGACTTTATTTTTTCTTAATTTTTTCCTCATAAAAAACCCCACAAAAATTTCGCATTTTTTTAATTGTTCAAATAATCCCACTGCTCTCACTTCTAAAGGGTTAGTCCTCATTTAAGCGTCGATAGAGCGTTGATCGTGAGATTCCTAATACTTTTGCTGCCCTCGTTTTGTTCTGACGACATTCTTTTAAAACCCGTAAAATGAAAGCTTTATCAAATATCTCTGTGTTATGATCATTGGAAAACGGCTTTTTGTATCTTTCTATATTGTAAAAATCTTCTTCGGTTCCCAAATAGTTTTGTACACTTGCAACCTTAATCTCTTTTTCATCTTGCATTGACATAATCCCTTCTAAAAGATTTTGTAACTCGCGTACATTCCCTGGCCAAGCATACTTTAAAAAAAAGGTTTTTGTTTCCATTGATAAAAACATATTTGGCTTATGAATACGCTCACCGATCGCCTTTAAAAAATAATTTGAAAATGCAATAATATCGCTCCGCCGCTCACGTAAAGGTGGAATGTGAATACGAACAACCCCTAATCGATAAAATAAATCTTCCCGAAATTGCCCATTTTGAATAAGTTTATATAAATTTTGGTTCGTTGCTGTAATAATGCGCACATTGACATCAATGCGTTTATTCCCGCCTACTTTCGTAAACGATTTATCCTCAATAACACGGAGTAACATCGCTTGTAAATCCAGTGGCATATCTCCAATTTCATCCAAAAAAAGGGTGCCTTGATCCGCTAATTCAAATTTGCCAATCGATCCTTCCCGCCGAGCCCCTGTAAAAGCGCCTCCTTCATATCCAAACAATTCACTTGCGATTAATTCTTTTGAAAAAGCCGCACAATTGATTGCAATGAAGGGTGTTTGTTTGCGGGAACTCTCACAATGAATGGCTTGTGCAAAAACATCTTTGCCACAACCACTTTCACCGGTTAACAAAATATTGCTGTTCCCTTTTGCCGCAATTTGACCATGCTGAATAGCATCTCGCATATTAAAACTTTCGCCAATCATTGTATCAAAAGAAAAGCGCACTGAATTAGATGAAAATTTAGAAACAATTTGCTTAATATGTTTCATGGTGTCTATACTAATCATCATTCCTTTAAGATGTGTTGTGCTTTCATAATAGGGCGTAGATGATAAATTTAATTGCGTGGTATACTGTTTGATACTAAGCTGAAAAAACTGATTAACAACTCTTTTTCGGTGATTAATCATTTCCCAAAAATCCCTGTTTTGAGGCAATGGGTCAATAATTTCTTCTAAAAATTTGTATTGAAGTTCTTTTTCTTTAATGTCTAAAAAACTTTTTAATTCTTGACTAAACAATAAAATATTATTTTTACCACCTGATTGATCAAGCGCAAAATATCCCGATGTTTTTGTTAAATTAATATATTGTTGCATTTGGTGCAGCCAAAAAAACTGTAAAGTCACCGCTTGAGAAACCATCTGTAATAATTCATCTAAATAGGCTGAATTTTGAGTTTCTTCAACCATTAAAACAAGCCCCCCGGATAGCTTTACCGTTCCTAAATAAATGGGTATAAAATAAGAATGATACCCTATAAAACATTGTGCATAATTTTCTTCACCACAGAACTGACATTTTTTTGCTAAAGATAATCCATAGCTTATACAGTTAACCCCGAGATACTTTTCGGAACAATTTGTTGAATTGCAAAATCCCTGTTCAGCAAGTTGTGTTCGTGTTTTTTTGTGTGCATAAATACGCAATAAATTAGCGTCATGATCAAAAAGAAGAATTGCTAAATCACTGTGTTTAAAATTGTGTTTTAACATCGGTTCCAGAAAACTACTTGCATAAGTTAAAAGAACTCTATTTTTATTATTGACTGTAAATTTTTCAAGTTGATCTAATTGATATGGTCGAACCATTTTAAAATCAATTCCCAATTCGTCACTTTTTTGCCACGCTTTTTGCAATATTTCAGGAAAAGCTTTACGTTGTTCTAACGCTAAATGATACGCTTCCCACCGTCGTTTAGATTGCTTTATTTCCATCACATCCTCCTATTTATTTATTATATCATATTTAGCTTAAAAAAGGAGCTGTTCTTAACAACTCCTTAAATATTTACAAAGCCTATTCTTTTTTTAATCAGAGCTCACTCCTTTTTTATTCTTTTTTTCAAACGGCCATCTTTCTTTAAAGCAATTCTACTTTTTTGTTAGTTGTTCTTTAAAATCCGGATGGACAATATTAATCATTGCTTTCACCTGATCACGCAACGACATTGGCCATCCCACTAAGACCAACTTAAAGGTTGCCCCATCCGGTTCCTTCTGTATCTGGAAAACCGTATTTACGCGATTGGTTTATTTGCTTTTTATTTTGTATTCTCTGCGTAAAGCCCCTGCGATGACCATCCGCTGTATCTGATTGGTTCCTTCATAAATTTGAAATATTTTAACATCTCGTAATAATTTTTCAACAGGATATTCTCGCATATAGCCATACCCTCCTAAAATTTGAAGCGCATCTAAGCAAACTTGAACAGCTTGGTCACTCGCAAAGGTTTTTGCCTGTGCACTTACTTTAGCAAACATTGGAGAATGCATCGCTCTTAATTTAACAGCATAGAGTGCCTGCTGACGTGAAACTGAAATAGCGGTTTCCATATCTGCTAACATAAACTGAATCGCTTGATTGTTAATAATTGCTTGCCCAAAGGTTTTACGCTCCTGCGCATACTTAATCGCATATTCAAAAGCAGCTTGCGCGATCCCTACTGATCCAATGGCAGCATCAATGCGGCCATTATCCAAGGCCATCATGGCATAGTTAAACCCTTTTCCTTCTTCTCCAATTAAGTTTTTACTTGGAATTTGTACATCATCAAAAATAATGTCACAGGTATTGGATGTCCGTATTCCCATTTTGTCTTCTTCTTTTCCATTACTCAATCCTGGTGTCCCACGGTCTACGAGAAAACAACATATCCCTTTAGCGCCTTTTTCAGGGTCAATTGTCGCAAAGACTGTCATATGGTCTGCATATGCACCATTCGTAATAAAACATTTTCGGCCATTTAGAATGTATTCATCTCCTTTATGCACAGCCGTTGTTCGCGCAGCTGCCGCATCCGATCCTGCATTGGTTTCTGTTAACGCAAAGGCCCAAATTTCACCTGCCATAACACTTCGAGCGGCTTTTTCCTTTTGATCTTTTGATCCAAAAAGAATAACTGGTCGACTCCCTAGACGACTCGCACCTAAAGCTGAATAAAACCCTGCATCCGCACGTGCAATTTCTTCATTGATGGCTGCACACGTCTCGAGATCTAAACCAGCACCTCCTATTGCCTCTGGTAATTCAGGATAATGAATACCTAATTCTGCTGCTTCCTTGAACGCATCAATATCAAATATTGATTTTAGATCATATGCTTCAATATTCGGTACCACTATCTGTTCGCAAAAATCACGTGTTATTTTAACCATGTCACGCTGTTCATCATTTAAAAGATAATTCATTCCTAGCCTCCTTTATATTTTCTTTCTATTTTTATATAAAGCAATTCTCATACCAAATTTTTATTTTTGGTTTTTTGTAAAGCTTTTTAATAACAACTGATTCCTACTTTAACCTTTTATTTCCTGCTTTAATTTTTTAAGATTTTTAAGTTTTTTTAAGATTTGTTTTATAGTTGTTTCATTTGTGTCTTTTTTTAGACAATTCAAAACATTTTTAAAACACTTTTCTTCATTTAAAGCGTTTTTTGCGTTTATTCTTCTTTGTATTTAAAAAAGGATTGAGGATTAATCCTTCAATCCTTTTTTAATTTTTTAGGGTACTTCTCACATTTCGAATTCTAGAAATCATCACCTGATCTCCTTTTTTGATATAAGACTTTAATTTTACCCCTTTCTACAAAATTTTTCTAAATCCTTATTCACAGAGCGCCTTTATTTAACCATTTTGGCGATAAGGATACTTTCTACCTAACATTTGTGTTACTTTAATCATAAACAATCCAAATTCTTTCTGTAATGGAGCTGCTTTAACCATCCATTTCATTTGATGGATGCCTTCATGGATTTGAAACATTTTAACATTGCATAATAGATTCTCAACGGGATATGCGTGTATATAACCGCATTCTCTTAAAATTTTTAGGGTATCTAAGCAAACTTGCATGGCAATATCACTGACAAAAGGCTTTGTTTGATCTTCATTGTACATTCTGCGTTTCAAAAAGTTTTGTTGCAGCGGTGATGTTGTATCATTTTTGAGGTCTGTCACCATAAATTGGATGGCTTTATTTTTATTACTGAGCTGTTCGAAAACATCGCGTTCTTGCACATATTTTACCGCATATTCAAAGGCTGTTTGGGTCACCCCAAGGGATCCTGAAATGGCATCTATACGACTGCTTTCTAGTGCAATCATTGCATACTTAAACCCTTGTCCTTCTTCACCGACTAAATTTTCTACTGGTATATGCACTTCTTCAAAAACTACATCATAAAGATTTGAAAACCAAAACCCAATCTCATCGCTTTCCAGATTTGTTTTTACGCCGGTCGCACAATGATCTACAATAAAGCAACACATGCTTTGTGTCCCATCCTTTTGTTTAAGCATTGCAAATACCGTAAAATGATCCGCATAAACCCCATTGGTCACAAAACATTTTCGACCATTTAGAATATATTCATCCTCTTTATGGATAGCTGTTGTTTGTTGCTCTGATTGATCCAATCCACCTTCCGTTAAAGCAAAAGCCCAAATCTCACCAAGCATAATACTTTGACCGACTTTTTCTTTTTGCATTTCTGATCCAAAAAACATAACGGGTCGACTCCCTAACCGACTGGCACTTAAGGTTCTATAAAAATCCGCATTAGCATGTGCTATTTCTCTATTAATCCTCGTACATGCCCCACAACATAATTCAGCTCCGCCTAGACGTTCTGTTAATTCTGGATAATGAATCCCTAATCGCGCTGCTTGTTTAAACCCATCCATGCCACCTTTTGATGCTAAATCACATCCTGAAATATTAGATTGTAGTAGCACCTGTTCACAAAATTCATGTGTTATTTCAACCATCTTGTTTTGTTTTTTTTCTAACAAATACTTCATTTAAACCTCGATTCTCATAAAATTCTATGTTTTCATAAAAAGAGTAAAACCGCTCTTGGCTTTTTCGTCTATTTTCTATTCTATACTATCTATATATAAAGCAATTTCCATGCCAATTTTACATGATCTATCCCATTCTTGGGAGAAAACGCTTTATATTGGCTTCTATTGACATATATTGACATTAAGCGTTTTTAATTTTATAGCTTTGGATAGCTTTTTTTATTTTATTAGTGTTCCATAATTGTTTTATCTTTTTATTTCCTATCCCCTTTTGAATCACTTTTGAAACAATTTTTGTATTGTTTAAACTATCTTCATTTTCTTTTTTCTATATAATGGCATAAAAAAAGGACTAATCACTCAATCAGTCCTTAATCTTGCTTTATTTTTTTAATATTTCATCTTGACTTCCTGAACGGAAGCCTTCTAAATCTAAACCAATCTTTGAAAATCCTTCTTTTTTTAAAAAAATCCGAATGGGCTCAATCTCTTGGAAAAAGGCTTTAAAGTCGGTTGTCGGAATTTCAATGCGTGCATCATTGCCAGCAACACGTAAACGCACAATGGAAAATCCCTTTTGTTTAAGATAATTTTCTCCACGTTCAACGCGTCTTAACATCTCTTCTTCAATCGGATTGTTGTAAGCAAACCGGGTTGCCAAACAGGGCGTTGACGGTCGCTCTGCAACACTTAGTCCCCATTCTTTGGCCAAAGCACGAACGGCTTTTTTGTCGAGCCCTGCTACCGCTAGTGGACTCAGAATGCCACTTTCTTGAAGCGCCTTAAGTCCTGGACGATATCCCTTTGTATCATCTTGATTACTGCCTTCTAAAATAATCGCATTCTGATATTTTTTAGCAATTTGCTTTAACGCGGTCATCATGGTTTTTTTACAATGGTAACAACGGTCCGAATGATTTTGCTGAATTTCTTCAATATTCAATGAATCGACTTTCAGCAAAGTTAAAGCCTTTCCACAGGCCTTCGCAACAGATTGCGCATTTTGGCGTTCTTCTTGTGTCAATAGCACTGTGTCAAAAAACACAGGGGTCACTTTAACACCCTTTTTTTGAGCCACTTCCATTGCGCCTCTTAGTACAACACTTGAATCAACACCTCCAGAAAAAGCGACAATAACATCACCCGTAATCATTTGATCGAGTGTTTTTAATAATGCTTCTTTCATTTATACTCCTTGTAACTTAAATGGTCGTTCTAAACTATGCGCTGCTAAAAGCGCTTCATTTTCTAAAATTTCTTTACCCCCATCGGCACAAATACGTCCTTCATCAATTAAAATCACACGGTCACAAAGATCCCATGCAAGATCTAAGTCGTGTGTCACAATGAGTTGGGTTAAAGCAAGCTTTTGCAAGTGCTCTAATAATTGTCTGCGACTCCGTGGATCTAAATAGACAGTGGGTTCGTCCATAAAAATAGCTTGTGGTTTCATCATTAAAATGCCTGCTAAAGCAACCATTCGTTTTTCACCACCTGATAAAGTATGGCAATATCGGTCTAGCAAATGCTCGATTTGAAAGCGTTCCGCCACAGCCTGCAATAATGTTTCAATTTCTTCTGGTGATACATTGGCCTTTTTAGGCCCAAAGCAAAGATCATCTTTTACTTTTGATTGAAAGACTTGATTATCTGGATTTTGAAAAATCATTCCGGCTTTTTGTCGAATTGTTTTTAAATGGGCTTTATCTAGGGGCATTCCCCCAATATTAATCGTGCCTTTCGCTTTTGGCCCAAGCCCAACAAGGGAGAGTAATAAACTGGATTTTCCAGCCCCATTGGGCCCAATAATAGCCACCTTTTCGCCAGGCTTAATGGTAAGTGACAGCGCTTCTAAAATTGGGTTTTGATTGGGATAATTAAGTGTCAAATCCTCAATCGCTATTTGAAATGGTTCGTTAAATTCTTCCACACTTTTCCCTTCATTAAATAGACCACCTCGACACATAATTGCATCATAGATTTTTTCGCCGTGATCTAAACTTCTTAAAATCATTGATCCTAAAAAAGGACCGGTATCCCTTAAATCCACGCCTTTATGTTGACCGCTTCTTAATTGATAAGCAGACAACATCACACTGCCTTCGTCTAAAAAAACATAAATATAGCGCATCATTAAGGCTAATTGTACAACAAAGGCCTTCGGGATATGCCAAGCGATTAAGGTTTCGCGCAAATCATCTCGAGACGTCACACCCATTAAGATGGTGACAAGCATTACGCAATAGAGCCCTTTAAAAATAACTGAAAAAAATAAATCGTATCGATTTTGAAAAAGGTTGCTGACAGCAAAAAGCATTAAAACCGGTGCAATAGAAAGAACCCTTCGCTTCACAATTGACCAGGGAATTTTTGCCAAAAGGAGCAATCCCAAAATAGCCACCCCAGCAATCGCAAAAAAAAGCCATTGTTCAGGTGAAATTGAAATACAAAGTACCACAAAGACCAGGGTCAAAATCATTTTAATGCCCGCTGGCATCTTTTGTAAAGGTGCTGATTTCTGACTCTGATGTTCTAAGGCTTTGAGTTCTTCAATATGACTATACAGATCCATGTTGCTTATACTTTAAAAAACGCCTAATAAGTAAGCTAATCCCTACCAGAAAGGCCACGCCAACTAGTCCCGAAACAATGGTTCCTGCTGGACTCCCTGATCCAAAACTATAGTCGGGTAAGAATGCTAGAGTTTCTTGAATACTTTCAAAAAACTGATGGATGGTACCACTTCCGTTAACCGCTAACTGACTTTCTGCCATAGACCATTCTAATCCATCTGGATTTGAAGAGGCCAATAAAGATAACCCACCAGCTGTTACACAAGCTAATCCTAAAAGAACAAAACCGCTCTTGCGATCAAGTTGCCCTCGACCAGACTGGGTGTTTTCTAACAATTCAGGTCGTGCTGCAAATAAAAAATGCAAGGTTAATCCTGTAATAATCCCTTCACCAAGCCCGATCGCTAAATGAATGGGGAGCATAAACCACAAGAATGTTTGCAAAGACATTGTGGTCACTCCTGAAATTAATGTCTCAAAAACGACGCCTAAGGCCCCTAATTGCAAACTAATCACTGCCGCTAAAATAGATCCACCAATCAAACGCCCTGGTGTAACATGATTTTTGATGAGTGGTTTTAAAATTAGCGGATAACCGACAAAGCATCCCCAAAAGCCCATATTAAAAACATTACATCCCCATGCAAGTAATCCCCCATCTGCAAAAAAGAGGGCCTGAATTAAAATAATAGCGGCCATGGATAAAAAGGCTGGAAATGGACCTAATAATGCCGATAATAAAACCGCGCCACAAATATGACCACTTGCCCCTGTTCCTGGAATCGTAAAATTAATCATTTGTCCTGCAAAAACAAGCGCACTTAAAACGCCCATTTTAACCGCTAAATGTTCATCTTCTTCTGATGCCGTTCGATGTATTGAATAACCTAATGTCGCCACAGTAATGCCCGCCATTGTTAAACCAACGGGCGCTGAAATTAAGGCATCTGCCATATGCATACTTTATTCCTCCTTCGAAATGGTTGTTAAAATTTTATAGTAAGATTCGCCCGTTTCTTGAATTAATCGAACAATTTCTTGATATTCTGGATAAAACCGACGCTTCCCATTGACCGTCACCACTTTTGCTTGAACAACTCCATAAGGCGTCTGAATTTCTTCGGTTTGGCGTGCAAGACAATGACGCTTAAACATGCTTTTTCGAACGCCTAATGTCGTGGTGGTTGCAAAGATCAAGGTTTCAAACTGATCGGCTGTTTCAGGTTGACAAAGAACAGATAACATATGTGCTGGCCGATTTTTTTTCATCTGAATCGGGGTAAAGAAAACATCTAATGCCCCTGCATCCATTAATACCTCCATCGCATACCCTAATTGTTCTCCTGTACAATCATCAAGATTTGCTTCAAGCTTACAAATGTGATCACTATGTGCTTCTTCCCCTTCAAAAAGCATGGCCCTTAAAAAATTGGGACGATCTGGATAGCGCTTGCCGGCACCAAGCCCCACTTTTTTAAGCTTTACCATTTTGGGATAGTCAAACGTTGGTTCAAGGGCCGCTATAATTGCAGCGCCGGTTGGAGTCACCATTTCCCCTTTAAAATCCGTTATCTGTATCGGAATCTGATAAGCAGCAGCCGTATTAATCACAGCTGGAACAGGAACTGGAATAATCCCATGTTGGCACATAACCTCGCCTGAACCATCTGTCAGTGGACTCGCCATCACTTTTTCAATGCCTAAATCGTCAATACAAAAAGCGACTGAAATAATATCAATGATTGAATCAATGGCGCCCACTTCGTGAAAATGAACTTGTTCAATTGGCTTTCCATGCGCTTTTGATTCTGCCTCTGCAACAATTCCAAAGATACGTTTAGCCAATTGTTTTACTGCTTCTTCACTGTCAATTTGATCAATAATCGCATTTACATCGGACAAATTGCGATGTTCATGATCGTGGTCATGCTTGTGGTCATAATCATGGTCATGCTTGTGGTCATGATCGTGGTCATGCTTGTGGTCATGCTGATGCAAACTCTTTTCTTCTTGGTGGAGACGCTTCCCATAAAGGACATCAAAAGAGCAGGTATCAATCGAACTGATCACTTTTCGTTCAACCGTGATTTTAAATTCATCTGAAAGGTTTGTACTGGCTAAAAGTTTCCGCAATTTCGCTTCATTTGCCCCTAAATCTAAAAGCGCTCCAACAGTCATATCGCCACTAATGCCATTGTTACATTGTAAATATAAAGTTTTCAATTATTTTATGCCTCCATTAACCGCTAATCGATTGATTTGTGTCGCTAAATAGCCTGCACCATAACCATTATCAATATTCACGGTTGCAATCCCATTTGAACATGAATTAATCATCGTCAATAACGCTGAAAGACCGTGAAAATTAGCACCATATCCAATAGACGTTGGCACTGCAATCACTGGCACATCAACGAGACCCCCAATTACAGAACTGAGTGCCCCTTCCATGCCAGCCACGGATACAATACAATTGCCACCTTGAATGACTTCGAGTTTAGAAAACAAGCGATGAATCCCTGCAACGCCCACATCGTAAACCCGTTCTACTTTTCCACCAAAGAATTCAGCCGTTTGAGCGGCTTCTTCTGCAACGGGAATATCAGCGGTTCCCGCTGTACAGACAATAATATTGCCGATTCTCGAAGGTTTCGTCTGATCATATTGAATGATTTTTGAAACTTCATCATACGTCAATTCTTTAATTTCTTCCTTTAAAAATTTGTATTGTTCTAGGCTCGCACGCGTTCCCATCACTTTATCTTCGCGTTGTACCAGTCGTTTGAAAATTTCTTTTAAAAAGCGATCTTCTTTTCCTTGACAAAAAACGACTTCTCCAAAACCTTGCCGATCTTGTCGATTATGATCTAATTTTGCATACCCTAAGTCTTCAACCACTTGGGTCGCCAGTAGCTGTTCCGCCTCCTCTAAAGAGAGTTGATTGTTCTTAACGCTTTCTAAAAGCTCTCGATTTGTCATTGTTTTTCCCTCGTATTCCTTCTACTTATTTATTGCTTGTCTCGGATTATTCTTTTTTTCTATTTGATCTCTGCATTGACAAAAAATAAAAAGGCCACAAAAACAAATTTTCTCTTTGCTTTTGTAACCTTCATGATTACTGACTAAATGATCGTTCTGTCTAAAGTGTCATGATTATCTTCTTGATAATTCTAAACATAGTATACTCGTTTTTGCAATCCATGTCAACCTTTTTTTCTAAAACTTCTTTTAATCGCTCAAATAACTGTATCTTTACGCTTTTATATTTTATTTTTTACTCGTTTTAACACTGTTTATTTTTATAGCTCTCTTCGATCGAAATTTTCACTCGCTTTAAGCGCTATCCAGCCTGAGAAAATGCCCAGCATAATGCCCCCTAAAACATCTGTTGGAAAATGGACATACAAATATAAACGCGAAAAAGCAATAAGCACTGCAAAGACTAAGCCCATTTTCCAGTAAGGAAACCGCTTGAAATAGAGCACACTCACGGCCGTAAAGGAAAAAGCAGTATGTCCTGAAGGAAAAGAAAAATCACTCGGACGCTTGATCAGTAATTGAATCCCTGGTACTACATCACATGGTCGAATGCGCGCAACCAATGGTTTTAAAATTGCAATACAAAGAATGGCATCAATCAGCAAGGCAAAGGCTAAAAGTTTCCCAAGGTTCCGATATTTTTTAGATACGCATAACACAAGGGTTAGAAGTATCCAAACCATTCCTAAATTGCCAAGTATTGTCACCCCAATCATGATTTGATCTAAAATAGGGGAATGAAAGGTACTAATAAAATTTAATATGGAAATTTCGACTGCTTGCATGGTCTCCTTGCCTGCCTTTATCTTTATTGTTAAAACCGTTTTTTCGGGCTTAAAAACAGTATTCTTCTAAGCGTATGGTCTTTCTTTTTTACTTTACTGTTCTTCGTGTCTTTGTGCATCTGCTAAATCATCATCATCGTTTTGCTTTTCAGAGTTTTCTAAATCCCTTTCTATTGTTGATGATCCTGGTTCTTCTAAAAAATTTTCTGGATCAACCTTTTCTTGGACTCTTTCTTCTTGAATGACGGCTATTGCCACTTCACCAAATTTACGCCGGTTTAAAAGTTCATAAATACAGGGTACAACAAACAACGTTAACAGTGTTCCATAGAATAAGCCTCCAATGGTAACAACCGCCATCGGTTGAATCATATCCGCACCGCTTCCAAAACCAAGCGCCATGGTTGAAAGCGCCAAAATCGTCGTGCTTGCCGTCATTAAGATTGGACGTAACCGCGTTTGAGCCCCTTCGATAATGGCTTGCCGTTTTGGCATCCCTTCAATTTGCAGTTGATTAATATAATCAACAAGGACAATCCCATTATTAATAATAATCCCCGCTAACATAATCAATCCAACCGCTGCAATCACACTAATATCCATCCGCGCAATCAGCAGCGCTAAAAATCCACCGGTAAATGCGAGTGGAATGGTAAACATGACGATAAATGGCGATAATAGTGATTGAAATTGGGCAACCATTATTAAATACATCAGCACGATGGCTAAAATAGCCATTTTAATAAGCTCACCCATTGCATCATTGACGGTTTCATTTTCGCCGGTTATTTCAAAACTATACCCGGTTGGCATCTCAAAGTTTTCAAGACTTTTTTCGACTGCATCAGCGGCAAGGCCAATATTTTCACCGCTTTTCAAATCTGCCGTAACATTGATATATCGACTTTGATTATCTCTCAAAATATTTTGTGGTGAAAAGCCTTCACTAAAGGTGGCCAATTGTTCTAAAGGGATATCTTCTGTTTCTTGTGTTGCAGGATTGGTTGTCTGAATGATCATTGTCTTAATATTATCCCGTGTATAGCTGTCTTTCGCTGAATTAAGGACCATGACTGTATAATCTTTTTCATCGGTTGATAAGTCCGTCGCCCTTGATGGATCGGCTATTTTTGAAGCCACTTGTTGATAGACTTGAGCAACAGTCATCCCATGGGCCATTGCTTTGTCTTTATCGATAGAAATCCGCAATTCTGGGGTGCTATCCTCTAACCCGTCTTGAATATTTTCAATTTTATCAACGCTTTGGATCTTTTCTCCAATGTTTTTGGCAAGGGTTTGGAGTTCATCTAAATCTTTCCCTTTAATTTGTACCGTAACGCCACTGCCACCAAGGGCAGATAGATCCATATTGGAAGTACTAATATTTAAATCACAATCGAGATCATCGAGCTTTTCTTTAATAGCGTCTTCAAGTTCTGTATTGCTCATTTTACGTGGTGTGGCTAAATTAAGATAAAGATTTGCCGTATTATCACTTGAACTTCCAAATGCTCCCATTGAAAAAGCACTGCCACTACTGCCACCCATTGCACCAACCGATTCGACGTCTTCTATTTCATTAAGGCGTTTAATCATTTCATCGGCAATGACCCCTGTTTGTTTAACGTTGTAGTTTTCTGGCATTGTGGCTGTTATACTGGCTGAATTTCCTTCCATATCCGGCATAAAAGAAGTCCCGCTAGCAATTGCTAAAAGGGTTGATCCTACAAGGAGTAAAACAACGACTGGCAATACAATGACTTTGTGATCTAAAATTTTTGCTAGCGCTTTGCCATAATAGCCTTTTAAACGTTCAAAAAATGGATGGGTTTGAACCACTTCCTTTTTCAAAAGACCTGCTGACATCATCGGTACAATCGTTAAAGCCGTCATCAAACTCGCAATTAAGGAAAACGCTATGGTCAATCCCATATCAACAAAAAGTTCTCTTGTAATCCCATGGGCAAAAACAATTGGGGCAAAAACACAAACAGTCGTGAGGGTTGAT
>Ga0172378_10003104_pt1 | contig 15612 bp, 11 predicted proteins | sample GrowelOW332metaG_FD_119755 | JGI IMG/M metagenome (GOLD analysis project Ga0172378, IMG submission 119755) | Groundwater microbial communities from an aquifer near a municipal landfill in Southern Ontario, Canada - Pumphouse #3_1 metaG | ecosystem: Environmental > Aquatic > Deep subsurface >... | reverse complement strand
CAGTCTTTATTCCGTGATTATCAATAAGTATATAGTTCCCGTAACTAATTATACAGAAACTGCCATTAAGATGTTCGCAAATTTGGCTAACCATATACAGTCCAAAGCCTGAATTTGCCCATTCATCATTGCTTTTTTGTTTTGATGAAGGTTGAATTGCTTGTGAAATACCTGCCTTTAATGCCCACTTCAAAGCAGTTGCATTATCAGTAATATATTCTTGATGTACAGTGTTCTTGATAATGCTATTGTATATTCCGATACCTTCATCAATGATTGCAATTTCAGCTAATTCAAATGTAGGCCAGTATTGTCCACATATCCACATTTTATTACTTTGAGCGTGTTCGGGAGTATTTCTTAATATTTCTCTAATAAGATATGTTAGCAATTTATGTAATTCTGAATTTCCACGATCTACAATTTTTGCTAAACGAGCAGATTCATTTTCTATGATATCACCAAGTAGCAAATAATTGCCTTTTTGACATTCCACCTTTTGAAGTTCATCTACGGCAATAGGGGTGATAGGGATGTAATTAGAACTTCCATTTGCCTCGCCGGGCATTTTCCCATATAAAATTCTAGGCGAAATATATTTAAAAAATCCCATAGTTCCCGCATATTCTTTGCAGCTAAAACCATCAAGCTTAAAAATTGTACTTGGGTAAGCCTTTCTATATCTTCGAATAATTGACCCCATCAGAAGCATAGGCAATGGGTCAAAATTTTTCATATGAGAAAAATCCATAATAAATTCCTCAGCTGGAACAATATTGTGTAATGCATTCTCAAAGCGTAAGGATTCTTCTAACGTTAATTCCGGAATATTATATCTCAATAAAACACCTCATTTATTCTATTTTTCCATATAGAGCAGGCTCTTCTGCAACCATACTAAGCTGTGACTTTTCTGATATATTGGCTACTTTTTTATTCATACGTTCATATAAAACTGTTCCAATAGCATCCATAACTTCTTTCATCATATTTGGATCAGAAAACATACGCACAAAGAAATCATCGTTCTGCTCATATCTTGTAGCAGCCATCTCAGGAAAATCCTTTTCAAACAATAACATAAAAGTTTTACGATCATTGTTCTTAGCGTAACTTTGCCATTTTTCCTTAGATGCATAATCATTTTCTAGTTGTAAAAATACCTTATCCATCTCAGTAAAGTTTGTACCAAATTTCTCGTTAATCTTTTCAATAAGAACCGTCAGTGGATCTTTTTTCTTTTCACGTCTACCAGACTCACCTGTAATAGATTGGAAGCCTTCTTCTGTGCCTTCTAATCCTATATTACCTTCAAAATCTTTTTCCAAACGATAATATTCAAGTAAAACCTTGTCATCAACATTTACTTTCTCTATATCGCCTTTTGGTAGCATCATTGCAAGAAATTTAGAGTATACGCTGAACTTATGTATATCCTTATCAAACAAACGGCACACCTGTGTTATAAACGCATATATACGATTAAATCGAGATAAAGTAGATTTGAACAAGTCTCTTTTTTCCTCTGGCAATAATTTATAGCGATCTAATGCAGGCTTAATCGTTCCCTGTAATTTACCTATATCTCCGGCAGACTGTGTTTTGCTTGCATAGAAAATTTCTGCAAATCGGTCAATTTCCATTTGTTGATAGACACGGAACTCATCAAGGGTATTTTTTAAGTCATAAATAACATTTGGATTTGTTTCTTCTTCTAATACCGTTTCTTCATAATATGGTTCAAAGGATTTTCTGATATCCTCTGCGGAATTTACAAAGTCTAATACAAAGGTGTCTTGCTTTCCACGCATAATACGGTTTAAGCGTGACAGTGTTTGCACTGCCTTTACACCAGATAATTTCTTATCAACAAACATGGTATGAAGTAATGGTTCATCAAATCCTGTTTGGTATTTCTCTGCAACAATTAGCATTCCAAATTCATCTGTATGAAATGCTTCGGGCAAAGCTTTTTCCTTAATTGTTTCACCTGCTTTGTTCTTGTTAATCTTTTCTTCTGTGTACTTTTCACCATCATCATCAACTTCACCTGAAAAGGCAACAAGCACATCAAGATCGGTATATCCTTTTTCTGCTATTTGATGTTTAAATTCAAGTAAATAACGAACAGCGTGTAAACGGGAAGGTGTAACGATCATTGCTTTTGCTTTGCCACCAATTTTATGCATCGTAACATTTTTGAATTGCTCAAGCATTATAGCCGTTTTCTGCGAAATATTATGTGGATGCAAGGTTTCATAATTGATGATAGCTTTCACACCCGAAGTTGTATCCAATTCTGGATTGTCTGTAATTGATTTTGTTATCTTATAGTACATCTTATAGGTCATATAATTTTGTAGCACATCTAGAATAAAACGTTCTTCTATGGCTTGTCGCATAGAATAAATATGAAATGGATGATACTTACCACTTTCATCACGCCATCCAAACATTTGCAAGGTCTTATCTTTTGGTGTAGCTGTGAATGCAAAGAAAGATAAATTATCATGAACGCCCTGTGCTGCCAATTCATCAAGAAGTTTGTCCTCATCATCTTTACGCTTTGATTCTTCTTCATTTTCTAGTTCAGCGTATTCTTCCAAGATTTTTTCTGTGTCCGCCAATGCTCGTTTTAGTTTTTTGGCTGCACTCCCCGCTTGAGAAGAGTGCGCTTCATCTACAATAATAGCAAATCGTTTATTGCCTGACTGAACCTCTTTATAAATAACAGGAAATTTTTGCAAAGTTGTGATAATAATACCTGCGCCTGCTTCAATTGCCTCTTTAAGTTGCTTCGCATTTTTATTAATTTTTTGGACAACACCTTCTACATGGTCAAATTGATAAACTGTATTTTGCAACTGAGAGTCCAATACACGTCTATCTGTAACAATAATAACAGATTGAAATATTTTTTCATCATTAGCATCATGTAACCCTGTTAATCGATAAGCAAGCCATGCAATGGAATTTGATTTCCCAGAGCCTGCACTATGTTGAATTAAATAATTTTTACCAGCACCATTCAACTTCACATCATCTAAGAGTTTAGTCACAACATCCAGCTGTTGATAACGAGGAAATATCATTCGTTCTTCTTTTACATCGCCTGTTTTTTCATCTTTAATTACCTGCAAGTGTAAGTATTTATGTATTATTTCAAGCAAACGATCTTTGCACAAAACAGATTTCCACAAATAATCGGTGTCATAACCATCTGGATTAATGGGATTTCCTTTGCCACCAACATTCCCTGCACCATTACTGCCTTGATTAAAAGGTAAAAAGTAGGTCTTGCTTCCTTGTAAGCGAGTGGTCATATATACATTAGTAAGGTCTACAGCAAAATGCACAAACACACGATTCTTGAATTGAAAAATAGCATCATTTCCAGCACGGTCAAATTTATATTGAGAAATTGCATTGGCAGTGTTTTGCCCTGTGAATTGACATTTTAACTCCATAGATACCACAGGAATACCATTTAATAGCAAGACAATATCAATGCTATTTTCATTCTGCAAAGAATAGTGCAGTTGTCTTGTGCAGTGCATAATATTTGCTTCATATTGCTTTGACGTTGTTTTATTGATAGAAGTTTCAGGCTTCCAAAATATCGCACGAAACCGAATGCCACGGTCAGTAAAACCTTGGCGAAGAACACGAAGTAACCCTACCATTTTTACTTCTCTGCAAAAACGTTCTATAATCATTTTTTCACTTTCGGCACTATAAATCCTTACATAACGTTCCCACTGCTTTGGTTGACTAGATTTTATAAAGGTCAAAAACGTATCCTTGTCCAGTGCTAATTTACGGTCAAAGTTGTGTGGATTGCCTTTTGTAAAGCCACCCTCAGTGCAAAGGTAGCTTTCAATATCTTCTTCAAAGCGTTTTTCTTTTACATCAAAATCTGACATTTCAGACCTCCTCATTCACTTTGTCATATTCTTTTTTTGCTCGAATTATATTGGTAAACAATTTGTAAAACATTTTCAAAAAATGTGTATATCCCTGAATACATTCAAGTATAAATTCATTTGCTTTTTCTGGCATCAAATGGCTTACCTGAATACCGATATGATATTCTTCCTGAAGCACAGATACGGATTGATAGAACCCTTTTTCTGAAAAATGCACGTATCCAGATGCATTGTTATATACTTGAATAAAACGATCATCATATTTTCCAAGTTCTTCCTTTAAATACGCATCTCGAAGTTTTTTCCCATTTTTATCGGTAAGGTAGTCTATTCTTTTGCCACTCACTAAACAATCAACTACTTCATTGGCATCTGCTGCAATGCATATTGAATACATTCTCAAGCAATTATCCATACACACTCTAAGAAGAATACCAGCACAAGTAAGATTTCTATTTTGAATCATTTCGATAAACCCATCTGTTAATTGAATGCTTTTATTCAAGAGTGCACAAAAATATAAATCTGTCTTGAACAAGGTTTCTCCAATAACATCACGCGCTATTTTGATTGCCTCTTCATTTAGTCCTAGAAGTTCAGTTAATTCTAGAGATAGCGCCTCTGTTAGCTCTTGATTATTCATGCTGTAACACCTCCTTCTTTCCAGTTACCACCTCATAAATGATGGATTTTTTGTATTCAGTGAGTTTATTAATTACGGCTTGTTTCTTTTCTATAGCAGATTCTATTTTGGTGCATTTATTGTCTAGATAGTTTACTATTTGTTGTTGTTCTTTCTTTGGTAATAAAACACATTCCAAATTCATAAACTTTTCCTTGGGAAAATGAGCAATTGTAGCCTTGTTACAAATTAAGTCAATATGTCCAATACCTTTTGCTAGCATTAGTAAATACCGTAAAATTTTAATATCTACCAATCCCTTTTCACGAACCCTATGCAATGCATTTTGAAAATATAAATTTTTAACTTCAATAGAAACTATATCACTACTCGCAACATCTCCACCTTCAACTACGAGCATATCCCCTTTCTTAATTGAAAATATTTTTTTATCTTTAGCAGAAAACCACATTTGTTTAATGGGTTCAAATTTCAAACAGTTATTTCCTAAATTTATTGCACATAAATAATTTTCTAACGTTTCTGTAATATTAATCTGTTTTGGTTGTAACATTTTACCCAATTGAATTTCAAAAAAGTAAGATGTTTTTCCGATATTCCAATGCTCAGGTATCTCACCAATCCACTCAATTCCACTATCTTTCATTGGTACATTAGGATTTAAGCCTTTCGTAACCGCCTCTGTGATAACCGATAATTTATATTCTTTCAACTTTTCAATCACCGCTTGCTCACGAGCAATAATGGTATCTATTTTGGAACATTTTGTGTCGAGGTAGTCGGCTATGCGATGCTGAACATCTAACCGTGGAAACGGAATATAAATATTTTTCATATTAGACCATTTTGTAGACCATAAATCATCTACTATTCCATTTCCACATTTATAAAATTCATCTGAAAACAATTCTGAGCGAAACACAAAACTATAATAAATATTACACATATTTATGCGAGGTTTAATAACTGTGTTTATTAAAGAACAAGAGCCATCATAATTTGAAATTCCACAAGATCCTCTTCTATCCGAGCGACTATTTATAACAAAATCATTTTTTTTGATTAGTTTTCTGTTATCTCCATTATTAGTTTTTGCTGCAGTTTCTAGTTGTGGAACAATTCCTTTCTTGGTTACTGATAAAGGCTGATAATCTTTATCACTTACCTTGGTACTCCTATTTTCGTATACAGAACTAATTTTATTTGTTTTCCAATCTTTCGGTATCTCCCCAATCCATTCTACTCCGCTGTCTTTCATCTCTCTCATTTATCGAATACCTCCGCAAATGCACCGTCAAGTTCTGTTTCAATAGCAAGTATCTCTGCCATAATTTCGCCAGATGCTCTTGGTGCTTCATACTTATAAAAATAACGAGTAAACGGAATTTCATAACCCACTTTTGACTTTGATTTATCTATCCATGCGTCTTTTGCAAAAGGCAGTACCTCGCGCTTGAAATATTCCTTAATATCTTCTTTTAATGGCACATTTTCAGTATCACGTAAAGAGGTGTCAGGCTGTTTCTTGCCTTTTTTAAGTATCAGTTCACCATTTTCATCACATAATGGTCGTTCCACTGTGATTTTGGTATAGCCAAAGTCCTCATTATCATATATCTGGCTAATATCACTGGTTTTAAAGTCACCATAAATCTTTGTGATTTCTTCAATAGCAGTAAACGGAATATCATTTCTTTTATTTCCAAGTGCCTTACGGCGTTTCTCATATAAATCATTTCCATTAATAAGTTGAACTTTTCCCTCACGTTTTGTGCCTTGTTTTTTATTAGATAGAACCCATATGTAGGTAGCGATACCAGTATTATAGAAAATATCGTTTGGCAAAGCTACGATTGCTTCAAGTAAATCATTCTCTAAAATATATTTACGAACGTCAGAGGGACCACTACCCGCATCACCTGTGAATAATGGAGAGCCATTGTGAATAATAGCAATACGGCTACCGCCATCTTTTGGCTCTTTCATTTTGGAGATAGCAGTAAGCAGAAACAGCATCTGTCCATCACTTACAGCAGGAAGTCCTGCACCAAATCGCCCAGCAAAACCCAACTTTGCTTCGGCCGTGACTTTAGCTTTTTCATTTTTCCATTCACGTCCAAAAGGCGGATTAGATAGGATATAATCAAAAGTTTGTCCTTCAAACTGGTCATCAGACAAGGTGTTACCATCTCTAATAAATTCTGCGTTGTTGCCCTTAATTAACATATCGGCTTTACAAATAGCAAAAGTCTGGTCGTTAATTTCTTGCCCGAATGCCATAATTTCTGTTGAAGCGTTCATCTTGTGAAGGTACTCCTCACAAACGGATAACATTCCTCCGGTACCACAGGCCGGATCATAAATTGTTTTTGCTACGTTATTACCGGATAAAACATTATTATCATCATAGAATAGAATGTTTACCATAAGTTCAATTACTTCACGAGGGGTATAATGCTGTCCGGCATCTTCGTTATGTGCCTCAGAGAATCTGCGGATAATCTCTTCAAAAATATAGCCCATCTCAAGATTAGAAATCACGTTCGGATGAAGATTAGCTTTAGGTGCATTAAATTCTTTTATTACAATATATAGAATACCTTTGTTTGCCATCGTAGTTATGTGCCCATCAAACTTGAATTTTTCAATGATGTCCTGCACATTCTCAGAAAATCCATTCAAATAATCACGAAAGTTTGCTTCAATATTGTCTGGATCATCCAGTAATTTTTCAAAATCATATTTACTTGTATTATAAAAGGCATGTCCTGCCGCTTTGCGAAGTAGTACATCACGCATTGGCAAAGATTTTACACTATCGTATTTATCAAGTACAGCTACCTTTGTATCAGCAAGAATACAATCAAAACGACGTATAACCGTCATTGGAAGAATGACTTCACCATATTCATGTGGTTTATATACCCCAGTCAATTTATCTGCAATCGCCCATATTAAGGCGGCTTTCTCACCAATATTACTACTTAAGCTCATAATCAGTTCCTCCGTTTTTTATTGTTATTTTCTCTCCATTAGGTAACGTAAATGATTGCTCAAATGTTATCTTTAATTTATCTGCAATCAAAATCAGTTCAGAATCTGTAAGAGTACCTCTTTTTAATTTGGCACTAAAATTCTGCGGAGATTGACCAATACGCCTTGCAAGCTCCGAAATACTGATATCCATACGAACACATAACACTTTTATCTGTTCACTTGTTGTCATATTATACCTCCATCAAACATCTAATATCAATTATAAATGTTTTAATTGAAATACACAACCATTTTAATGAGAAATTTATAAAATATGTAAACTTTACTCCTCCAAGCCATCCTTGGGGGATATTTTTTGCATTTTTTTCATCTAGCAGTTTTGGAAATAATAAAAAAGTTTTTTAAAACGTCAGATTTCATTCGTTCCTATGGCTACTAAGTAGAGGGGACAAAATTAATCCCTCTCAAGAAAAAACCTAAGGAGGAAAAAATGAATTATGACAGCATTCCACAGTACATCAAAAACAACGCCAGCTTTTGCTGTTGGAAATATGAAACGAGAAAAAAGAATAAAACTAAAGTGCCCTACGATGCTGTAACAGCTAGAAAAGCACAGGTTGATAATCCGGATACATTTCATTCCTTTGCTGTTGTGGTAAAGGCAGCTCAAAGTTATGACGGTATCGGTATTCGAGTAGCAGGTCACCTTATTGGCATAGACCTTGATTATTGTATTAAGAATGAACAGTTGTTACCGTGGGCAGCAGAAATAGTGAGGCACTTCAATAAAACCTATATTGAGAAAAGCCCCAGTGGCACAGGACTTCGTATACTCGCTCTAATTTCGGATGGTTATACCTATGACAAAAATACTTTTTATATCAAAAAAGGCAATGTAGAAGTATATGTCTCCGGTGCTACTAACCGTTTTGTTACTGTCACAGGTGATGTGTTTCAAAACTTAGATGTCTGTGAAGAATCACAAGCCTTGCAATGGTTACTTGATACTCACATGAAAAGAAAGCAGACCCTTAACACTGCCGAATCTGTGGCCCAGCGTGACAGCTACCTTTCAGATGAGAGTGTTCTTTGTAAAGCAAATAGTGCTAAGAATGCAGAAAAATTCAAGAAATTATGGAATGGAGATATTACTGATTATCCATCACAAAGCGAAGCAGATGTGGCTCTTTGTTCTATGCTTGCATTCTATTGTAATGGTAATACAAGGCAAATAGATAGGCTCTTTCGTCAGTCAAGCTTAATGCGTGATAAATGGAATAGTAATCGTGGAGAGAATACCTATGGCAGCATCACTATTCAAAAAGCAGTTAGCAATATAAATAACTTTTATACGCCTATTGTAAAAAATACTGCATTTGAGGACTTTACAGAAGGTACACAAACTTTAGCAACACTGGATCCTGTTAGCAATTCGAGATACGCATGGTCTGAAATCGGTGCAGGTAGATTATTTGCAGACTTCTTTAATACCACTTTGTGCTATGTGCCAGAACGCAGAATGTGGTTTTGCTATGAGGATGGAATATGGAATGCGGATATTGGTAGTTTGAAAACCATGAAGTGTTGTATGCAACTTGCAGATCTTTTGTATCTATATGCTCTGAAAATCAAAGATGAGCATAAACGCAAAAGCTACATTGACTACACCAAACGCTGGCAAAGTCATAGTTATCGTGTGAATGTCCTCAAAGATGCACAGGTACATCACCCAATTTCTGTTGCTGATTTTGACGCCAATCCATACATTTTCAATTGCAGCAATGGCACGCTACATATGGATACAGGTGAGTTTACCACTCATTGCAGCAAGGACAAATTGACCAGAATAAGCAAAGTACGATATGACCCTTCCGTAACCTGTAAACGTTGGACTAATTTTATCAGCGAAATCATGAGTGGTGACACTAACAGAGTAAAGTTCCTTCAGAAAATACTTGGTTATGCCCTAAGTGGAGATACCAGACATGAATGCATGATGATTTTATACGGTGCAAGTACTCGCAACGGAAAAGGAACACTTTGTGAAAGTGTATTAAAAGTATTTGGCAATTATGGCTGCACCGCTAGACCAGAAACAATAGCAATTAAGAACAACAATAACAGTTCTCAACCCAGTGAAGATATCGCAAGACTTGCAGGTGTTCGGTTTGTAAATATTGCAGAACCAGGCAAAGGACTAGTGCTAAATACCTCACAGATAAAAAGCATGACAGGCAATGACACTTTAAATGCCAGATTTCTTCATGAAAATAGCTTTGACTTTAGACCACAATTTAAGTTATACATCAACACCAATTACCTGCCTGTCATAAATGATATAACCATTTTTACTAGCGGTCGAGTGATCATTATTCCTTTTGAACGCCACTTTGCTGAAGCTGAGCAGGACAAAGGCTTGAAGCGTGAGTTTACGAAGAAAGAAGCTCAGAGTGCAATTCTGAATTGGCTGCTTGAAGGGTATCGATTGCTACGAAGTGAGGGACTTACTTTTCCCCAATCCATAATAGACGCTACTTCAAAATACCAGCATGACAGTGATAAGCTTACGCTTTTTATGGAAGACTGCATGGAACACAATCCCAATTACGAGGAACGGACTTCTGCTGTCTATGAAAGGTATAAGGGATGGTGCATAGAAAATGGTCATTACGCAGAAAGCATGAAGAACTTTAAGCAAAGCCTGTCTGCTGTGATGGAAGTTAAAAGAAAGCGACCAAACTCAGGCGGAGATAAAACCACAATGGTACTTGGCTACCGTTTGATATCGGAGTTTCTTCGTGAATAAACACATGGGGCAGGTTGTGGCAAGTAATATAGGTATTCTATATAGAGAATAGAGATTTTTAAATAACCATTTTAACTTGCCACAAGTTGCCCCAACACTGTGATAGCGAAAGGGGGTGATGCTTATGATTGCAAAACACTTTGATTTGGAAGCAACAAAAAATTAAAGAAAGGAGTTAAATGCTATGCGAATTATGGATATTATGAACGACACAAAGTTCCGTCCGGGAGACTTTGACAACAGCAGATACCACTGCATCAATTGTTTCAACCGCAAGGAGAAGCCACCAGTACTTATTCTGATGAGCAATTCAAGCAATCCACCACACTGGATGGTCATTGATGGTTTAAAGCAAATGGTCTATTTCAAACACGGCGAAGCAATGTATTACTGTAAACAGATGGGATATGTATAAGACTAGCACAAAGCCCTAGGGGAATACAAATCTCTGTGACTATTATGCCGGGCAACGGCCTGGGGTCACACGCACAAAAGTACAAATTCAAACGGGGTATTAACCCCTATCAAATAATTACATTTTAGGAGGAAAATATTATGAATTACCCATTAACGAAAAGAAACAAGGAAGGCACTTTATTACACGCTAACAACTCTTTTTATTCAGATGAATATGCACAGACAATATGCAATCTATACCTTTCCGACGAATTATACAAAGGAACAGAAAATCACATTAAAAAATATTATCGTCTTCACGCAAAAGAACCACACAGTATTGAAAATGCTCTTGCCTACGACATTACTTGTCCAAAGTGTGGCAAACATTTAAAACAGGTAGGAAGAGTGCTTGATTGTAATAATCTTGGACTTTATGAATGCCCTACTTGTAACAAATAATAAGGAGGAAATCTATTATGAATAAGATTGAAAATAGGATTTACACAAAAGAACCAGAATACAATAAAAGTTTTTGGAATGCCATGAGAGGAAATAAACTTGGTGATGAAAAACTTCAAAAGGGTCGTAATACAGATACAGGGACTTATGATATGCCCTCTTTTTCTCAAACTAAATATGCAACCGAGCTAAATAAAATTAGTTTGTTTCGTAGCATGGGTTCTGTAATTTCAGCACCTGGATTTGGTTACCGTATCTTTGCTAAAGATAGCAATGACCTTGCCCTGTGGGTAGCAGAAAATGAGTCTATACCAATCTATGAAGGTATAGATGACTTCACAATCAATACCATTGACAGTCATAAGCTGGCTGCATTTGTAAAACTAAATGATGAGTTCGTTCATGACATAACCTTTGATCTTGAGGATTACCTCATTAAACGTTTTGCTAAAAATTTCGGTAACGCCGAGGATAATGCTTTTATCAACGGTAATGGAGAAGAGATGCCTACAGGAATTTTATCAGATGATATAGGTGCAAAAACAGGTGTCACAAGTTCCTCTATCACCTATGATAACATTATTAATCTGTATTTTAGCGTAGAACCAGAATACCGTAAAAATGCTACATGGCTCATGAATGATAAAACAGCACTTTCTCTACGCACATTAAAAGACGATGCTGGGAACTACCTGTGGCGTGATAGCGATGATACCCTTCTTGGGAAAAAGATTGCCTTTTCAGAGTATATGCCGGATACGGTAATAAATAGCAAACCTATAGCTTTTGGAGATTTCTCTTATTATTGGGTTGTTATTAGAAATCCAATTAGTATTCGTTCCCTTACAGAGAAGTTTGCCTTAAATAATCAAATTGGTTATCTTGCCTTTGAATTTTTAGATGGGAAACTTATCCGACCTGAAGCAATTAAGGTTATTGAAATGATTGAATAAAGCGGCTGGTTATCTAGCTCATAGCAAAAGAGGTACATATATGATAAAAACAAAAAAGCAAAGTCGTATTGCAGAAACTACCATTGGCGGTACGGTATATATTGTGGAATCTATGGTTAGTGACAACGCCACAGAAACTGCTTACACAAAGGTTAAACGGCTCATTTTAAGTAACCTAAAAGAATCATTAAAGTTATCAGATACTTTACAATTATCATCAAAAACAGACTCGACTTCAGCAAAATAGTACGGTAATATAACATACTGATCGGAGGTAGCTTTACCTTCGACAGGTGTTATTAACCGCTTGAAGGCTGTCGGAAAGGAGGAAATTATGAAGAACAGACAGCCTAATATTAATGCAACTCTTGATAGTAAAATCACCGCACTTTATTGCAGATTATCCCGTGATGATGAACTTCAAGGAGACAGCAATAGTATAAAAAATCAGAAAACTATTTTGCAAAAATACGCAGATGATAATGGTTTTAAGAACACATTTTTCTTTGTAGATGATGGGTTTTCTGGCACGGATTTTGATAGACCAGATTTTCAACGTATGATTTCAGAAATGGATAAAGGTAATATTGGAACAATCATCGTTAAGGATATGTCCAGATTAGGAAGAGATTACTTAAAGGTTGGTTATTACACCGAGGTAGCCTTCTCTAATGCAGAGATTAGATTTATTGCTATTAACAATGGTGTAGATAGTGCCAATCAGCAAGATAGCGATTTTACGCCCTTTCTCAACATCATCAACGAATGGTACGCCAAAGACACAAGTAAAAAAATTAGAGCCGTATTCAAGGCTAAGGGCGAGGCAGGAAAGCCACTTTGCACCAATCCTCCCTATGGTTACATAAAAGATTCTAATGACAAATATCATTGGGTTGTAGACGAAGAAGCAGCTGAGGTCGTGCGTGAAATATTCCACCTGTGTATGCAAGGCTTTGGCCCAACACAAATTGCAAAGGAATTAACTAAGCGTGAAATTGAAAACCCTGTAGCTCACGGTAAAAGTAAGGGAATCAAAGTACCTGCACAGCAAGAATATAATGATCCTTATATATGGAGAACATCTACTATTGCCCGTATGCTTACAAGGCAAGAATACCTTGGTCATACGGTAAATTTCAAGACACACAGAAAATCTTACAAGCAGAAAAAGCAGCTTAAAAATGACCCTTCTGAATGGCAGATTTTCAAAAATACACATGAAGCTATAATTGATGAAGAAACCTTTCATATTGTTCAAAAAATTAGGGATGGTAGACGCAGATTAACCTCAATGGGTGAAATGCCAATACTCTCAGGAATGTTATATTGTGCTGATTGCGGAAATAAGCTATACCAAGTCCGCCATCGAGGATGGACACATGACAAAGAACACTTCGTATGTGCAACTTACCGCAAGGTCAAAGGTGGATGCAGTTCTCATCAAATTAAGAATGTTGTAGTTGAGCAATTACTGCTGGAGGACTTAAAGCGAGTGACCACATTTGCCAGAGAACATGAAAATGACTTTATACAGCTTATTACAAGTACTTCTGAAAAGGTTTTGAATAAAGAGCTCAAAAATAGCCGTAAAGAATATGAACAGGGCAAGACTCGAATTTCCAAGCTAGATAAAATCATTCAAAAGCTTTATGAAGACAATATGGAAGGTAAGATTTCTGATGAGCGTTTTATGAAAATGACTGCGAGTTATGAAGCAGAGCAAAAGGAACTAAATGTCCGTGTGATTGCATTGAAAGAATTTCTTGATCACGCAAAAGAAAAGTCCCTCAACGCTGAACACTTTCTATCTTTAGTAAAAAAATATGCAGACATCAAGGAACTCGATGCTGAAATCATACGAGAATTCGTAGAGAAAATAATTGTATTTAACGCTGAGAAAGTGAATGGTCATAAAACACAGCGTATTCAAATTATTTATAATTGTATTGGAGCAATTGATGTTCCAAACAAGCAAGAAAAATCGGCATAGCTGCTATTAACAACTATGCCGATATTTTTCAAAGGAAGTAAATCCCTTATATGCACTCTCTAAAGAGTTGCTGTTTTTTATTCTTAAGACCTATCGTGTTGAAGCATCTGCATCAACAATTGGGAACGTTGTCCCCCCTTGTGGCATCAAGAGCGTTTCAACATCCAAGGTTCCACCATTTAATTTTTTAGCAACCTCGAGTGCTTCTTCAATAGAAGAAACCGCATGAATACCGGTGCCTTCTAAAAGGGTTTTATCTATTTCAGAAACAAGGATCAGATTTTTCCTCCCGGCAATTTCTTTGTAATCAAAGCCGACATACCCACCAATCGAAAACGCTTTGCGTAAAGCTTCTTCGGTCTCGGTTATCGTATCAAAATCACATAAAAAATGCTGCGTTTCCGGACTCCCAAAACCTTCACGACAAGACGTTAACATAATTAACGTTCCGCCTTCTTGGGTTGCGGCATTGCCATTGGTTAATGTTTTAGAACTTTGATATAAATTGATATCTTTTGGAAAACCTTCCGCACTGGCAATCACCAAAGGCACTTGTTGCTTAATTGGAATGCCATCAACTTGACGCACAAACTCCGCCGCTTGATCATGCGCACTGCGCCAATCACCTGCAAAAGCATTAATAATATCGTGATCTTTATTGACGACAACATTTAAAAGATAAGCTGGTTTTGCCATGGCTGCTGCTTCTACAATATCTAAATGAAAGGGGTTAGTTGCTAATCGCCCAGGCGACGCTTCTGGATTACTCCCTGTTCCGACTTCCGGATTAAGACCTAAATTATGATGGGCATAAATTGTTTTTCGACTAGCAACGCCTGGTAAAATACTTTTACCACCACCGCCAAAGCCTGCTAATAGGTGATAGATCGCTGCCCCTGTTAAAATAATTTTATCGCATTGACTGAGTAAGCTGTTTAAATAAACGGGCGTTCCTCGAGAGGTTTCCCCATAAAATTCTAGATGTTCCGAATCATCACAATTATGATCAACGGTTTTAATGCGTTTATAGATTTCTTCGCCGACAATTTGTTTCTTTTCTGCTTCTGTCTGTTGACGATGGGTTCCAAGCGAGAAAAGAATCACAATCTGATCATCCTTAATGCCTGCTGCATTTAACCGATCGACTAGAATAGGGATAAATACAAAGGGTGACTGCCAAAGTCTCGTAACATCCGATACAATAATACACACTTTATCCGTTGGTTGAATCGCTTGTGCAATACTTTGTCCACCAATAGGATGGTCAAGTGCCGCTTTCACACATGCTTCTGGCGACAAGGTTTTTTCAATTGGATTGGATTCTAAAACAGCGACAACATTCTTTTCATCAACCGGAATATCGACAACGCCATTACTATATTTTAATTGATACATTTATAAATTACCCCTTTTTCTTTATTTTTTAATCTTGTATACAT
>Ga0172378_10003103_pt1 | contig 15617 bp, 14 predicted proteins | sample GrowelOW332metaG_FD_119755 | JGI IMG/M metagenome (GOLD analysis project Ga0172378, IMG submission 119755) | Groundwater microbial communities from an aquifer near a municipal landfill in Southern Ontario, Canada - Pumphouse #3_1 metaG | ecosystem: Environmental > Aquatic > Deep subsurface >... | reverse complement strand
TCTATCACAAGGAGACTACCGCAAGAAAACAATTTATAGTGCACATCCAGCTGAACTAGCCAAAGAATGGGAAGACATTGGCATCAAGCGTATTCATCTAGTCGACTTAGAGGGTGCTAAATCAAAACATATCGTTAATTATAAAACGTTAGAGAAGATAGCTACCCAAACAAATTTAGTAATCGATTTTGGAGGTGGCATAAAAAGTGAAAAGGACCTATCCATCGCTTTCGAGAATGGTGCTTCCATGGTTACCGTTGGTAGTATAGCAGCTACTGCACCCGACCTATTTTCTGCATGGTTACATCAATATGGAGCCAACAAAATTATCTTAGGCGCCGATGTAAAGGAAGAAACGATTGCTATTCATGGATGGAAAGAGGAGAGCAACCTTGCTCTATTTCCTTTTTTAGAAAAAAATATAGCAAATGGTGTTCAGCAGATTATCTGTACAGACATCGAACAAGATGGCATGCTACAAGGTCCCTCCATTGCTCTTTATAAAAAGATAATGAAGCACTACCCTACCTGCCACCTCATTGCAAGTGGAGGGGTAAGCAAAATAGAAGATATCTACGCACTAGAAACAGCTGGCATCCCTGCAGTTATTGTAGGAAAGGCAATCTATGAAGAACGTATCAGCTTAAAAGAGCTAAAACAACTGATTTACTCATCTCTTTAGTTTATAATTATGTTAGCAAAACGAATCATACCTTGTCTAGATATAAAAAATGGAACAACGGTTAAAGGTACTAATTTTATCCACCTACAAGAAGCTGGCGACCCGGTTGAGTTGGGCAAACGATATAGTGAAGAGGGTGCAGATGAATTGGTGTTCTTAGATATCACAGCTAGTCTAGAACAACGAAAAACATTCACAGACCTAGTAAAAAAGATAGCTGCTGAGATAAAAATTCCCTTTACTGTTGGAGGTGGTATCCACACATTAGAAGATGTGGACCGCCTATTGCAAGCTGGAGCCGATAAAATATCCATCAACTCCTCTGCAATCAAACGCCCCGAACTAATCGAAGAGATTGCTGCACATTTCGGTTCACAGGTTTGTGTAGTAGCTGTTGATGCGGCTTGCAGCGCAGAAGGATGGAAATGCTATCTCAACGGAGGACGTGTAGAAACCAACAAAGAGCTCTTCACATGGGCCAAAGAGGTGGCCGATAGAGGAGCAGGCGAACTCCTATTCACCAGCATGGATCATGATGGTACAAAACAAGGATTTGCCAATCAAGCATTGGCTCAATTATCTAGCAATCTCCCTATTCCGATTATTGCTTCGGGAGGTGCCGGTAAAAAAGAGGATTTTAGAGATGTTTTCACACAAGGAAAAGCAGATGCTGCACTAGCAGCCAGTGTTTTTCACTTTGGAGAAATCCCAATTCCAAAATTAAAATTGTATCTTTGTGAGCAAAATATTACAGTAAGAACAGTATAATAAAATTAGATAAGATGGAATTAGATTTTGAGAAAATGGGGGGACTTATCCCTGCCATCATACAAGACAATAGCACAGCTAAAGTGCTAATGCTTGGATTTATGAATCGTGAGGCTTATGAAAAGACAATCGAAACTGGAAAAGCAACTTTCTACAGTCGCACACGTAAAAAATTATGGACAAAAGGTGAAGAAAGTGGCCATTTTCTTCATGTTGTAGAAATATTAGAAGACTGCGACCAAGACACACTTCTTATCAAAGCAAACCCAGTAGGTCCCGTTTGTCACAAGGGATGGGATACTTGTTGGAATGAAAAAAACACAACAGACATCAATTTCTTAACACATCTACAAGATTTTATTGAGAAACGTCATGAGGAGATGCCAGAGGGATCGTATACTACCTCTCTCTTTAATGCAGGCATAAACAGAATGGCACAAAAAGTAGGAGAAGAAGCTGTTGAAACAGTTATCGAAGCAACCAACGGAAAAGAAGACCGACTTATTTATGAAGCTTCCGACCTTATTTATCATTTGATTGTTTTATTAACATCAAAAGGCCTTCGAATTGAGGACTTAGCACGCGAACTAAAAAAACGCCATAAATAGTAGCGACAAACACAACATAGAATGATTGTAGACTATCAACATATAGATATTTACCAAGAGGAAAATTGTATTTTAAAAGATGTCAATTTGCAATTGGAGACGGGCGACTACCTCTATCTAATTGGTAAAGTCGGTTCGGGAAAAACGAGCCTACTAAAAACGATGTATGGAGAATTAGAGCTGTTTGATGGAAAAGCAAAAGTACTAGGATACAACATGCTCAATCTGAAACGTAGACAAATCCCTACGCTTCGAAGAGATATTGGTATTGTTTTTCAAGACTTTCAACTACTAACAGACCGCTCGGTCTACGAGAATTTGGCTTTCGTGCTACGCGCCACTAAATGGAAAAATGACACAAAGATAAACAACCGCATAGAGACAGTGCTGAATGAGGTCGGTATGCTACATAAGCGACATAAATTACCGAACGAACTTTCCGGTGGAGAGCAACAACGAATTGTTATTGCACGCGCCATTCTTAACTCGCCACGACTCATCTTAGCTGATGAGCCAACAGGTAACTTAGATGCAGAGACCGGAAACGATATTATTGAGCTACTCAAAAAGATAAGCAGAGAGGGATCTACTGTTATTATCACTACACATAATCTACGCACCATCGACGAACATCCTGGAAAGGTTATTTTATGCGATAACCATTCGCTAACAGATGTTACACGCTACTGGGGACAGCGGAAAGCACCTCCACCCGTAGAATATGCCCCACGCTATGTAAACAATAATGAGATAGAACTAACTGATTTAATTAGAAACAAGCAGCAAACTACCCTTGATTAATAAACAATAATTATAACAAAATATAGGATGAAAGTACTTAAATTTGGAGGAACATCTGTTGGCTCAGCAAAACAGATAAAGGAAGTCGCAAAATTGATCAACAATGGAGATAAATGTATTGTTGTTCTTTCAGCTATGGCTGGTACTACTAATACATTGGTAGATATTGCCGACTATTTGTTTAAGAAAAACCCAGAAGGAGCAAATGAGATTATTAATCAATTGGAGAAATCTTACCATCACCATTTGGAAGAGCTTCTTTCTACAGCTGAATATAAACAAAAAGGGGCTGAACTGATAGAGCATCATTTTAACTTGATCCGTTCCTTCACAAAAGACATTTTCACGGTATACGAAGAGCGAATCATCTTAGCACAAGGAGAACTAATGTCAACGGGGTTAATGACCTACTATTTATTAGAGAATGGGGTAAAAGCAGAGCTTCTCCCTGCACTTGAGTTTATACGTACGGATAAAAATGCAGAACCCGATTTAGCTTACATCAAAGAAAAATTGTTACAACTATTAGAAACAACACCAGAAGCAGACATCTACATAACACAGGGTTATATCTGTCGCAATGCTTATGGTGAGTACGACAATCTACAACGTGGAGGAAGTGACTATACTGCCTCCTTAATTGGTGCAGCTATAGAAGCACAAGAGATTCAGATTTGGACAGACATTGACGGATTGCATAACAATGATCCTCGTTTTGTTGCCAACACACAACCTATTAGACAGCTCAATTTTGACGAAGCTGCCGAGCTATCCTATTTTGGGGCAACTATCTTACATCCTACCTGCATTCAGCCTGCAAAATATGCGAATATTCCTGTTCGTCTATTAAACACCATGGAGCCGGAAGCAAAAGGCACACTCATCTCCAATGTATCCGAAAGAGATAGAATAAAAGCGGTAGCGGGAAAAGATAAAATTACAGCCATTCAAATCAAATCGAGTAGAATGCTACTGGCCTACGGATTTCTTCGTAAGGTTTTTGAAATCTTTGAAACATACCAGACCCCAATCGATATGGTTTGTACCTCAGAAGTGGGTGTGTCCATAACCATTGACAACACCACCAAACTAGCTGAGATTTTAAGCGAATTGAGAAAATACGGAACCGTTACTGTTGACCAAAATATGTGCATTATCTGCGTAGTAGGCGATTTAAAATGGACAAATGTTGGATTCGAAGCAATTGCATTAGATGCCATGAAAGAGATACCTGTACGTATGATATCCTATGGTGGTAGCAACCATAACATCTCCTTTCTAATTGATAATGAGAATAAGCAACGCGCACTAAATGCTTTAAGTGACAAGCTATTCAACCAAAAAAACAACTAAAAAAATGACAATTTTTTGTTCCGATAAGCTACAAAAGATAACGACTCCATTCTACTACTACGACTCAGTATTACTAGAGGAGACACTTAATGAAGTGAAAAAAAGAGAAGCAGCATACAGCAATTACGAAGTACACTATGCAGTTAAAGCAAATGCCAATAATACAATCTTACAAAAGATTCAACAAAAAGGATTTGGAGCAGATTGTGTGAGTGGAGGAGAAATTCTTGCAGCTATAGAAGCTGGATTCTCACCAAACAAAATTGTATTTGCAGGAGTGGGTAAATCGGATTGGGAGATAAATGTAGGACTAGACCAAAACATTTTCTGCTTCAATGTGGAATCGATTCCAGAGTTATTGGTAATCAACGAACTAGCCACTGCAAAGCAGAAAAAGGCATCTATTGCAATCCGCCTTAACCCGGATGTAAAAGCAGATACCCATGCCAACATCTCTACGGGACAGAAAGAAACAAAGTTCGGTATCTATTTTGAAGATATGGACAAGGTGCTTGACGTTCTTCGCACATGCGATGCTATTGAACTTATCGGAATTCATTTCCACATAGGTTCTCAGATACTTAAGATGGATAATTTCGTATCCCTCTGTCAGCGTATAAACCAGATTCAAGACCATCTTGAACAGGTGGGCGTACAACTCAAACATATCAATGTGGGTGGAGGATTAGGTATTAATTACACCGACCCTGAGCAAGATCCTATTCCTAATTTTGCAGACTATTTTGCTGTTTTCAACACACATCTTCATTTACGTGATACACAGAAGTTACATTTTGAATTAGGACGCTCTATCGTTGCACAATGTGGTAGCCTAATCAGCAAAGTTCTCTACATAAAAGAGGGTGTCAATAAGAAATTTGCGATATTAGATGCGGGTATGACCGAGTTAATTCGTCCAGCCCTCTACCAAGCCTATCATAAGATAGAGAATATCAGCAATCCTCAAGAAGAATATGAGGAATACGATGTAGTAGGACCTATTTGTGAATCGTCCGATGTCTTCAACAAAAACGTAAAACTAAATGTTGCAAAACGTGGCGACCTAATTGCAATTCGCTCTGCAGGTGCTTACGGCGAGGTAATGGCTTCTGGCTATAATTGCAGAACCCTACCTAAGAGTTATTTCTCAGAAGAGGTGTAAACACAGACCTCTATACATAAAAAAAGATTCTCTTTTAAAAGAGAATCTTTTTTTATGCGTTTATTTTACGTAAGCTACAGACTATACATAAGTCTCTAATAGCTTCACAAAATTATTTTCTGGATAAATAGTAATATCAGACACAGTAGCTGGAAACAAAACAGTTTCACCAGCGTGCATATCAATCTCATTACCCTCATTATCAACTAACTGACAAGCTCCACCAATACATATAAATATAATAAAGGAATCAAGCTCTGAATAGTCGCAAGAAATCTCCTCCGTCAAGTCGTACAACGATGTAACAAAATAAGGAGAAGCCACGAGTTCAATAGGCTCATCTTTTTCAGGGGTATAAATAGTACGATACTCATCTAACACCTCATAATCAATGGCATCTTTAGCCAATTCGGTATGCAACTCTCTCTTCTTACCCTCAGCATCTTTACGATCGAAATCATAGATACGATAAGTGATATCAGACGTTTGTTGAATCTCTGCAATAAATGCTCCCGCACCAATACTATGTACTCTACCTGCAGGCAAAAAGAAAACATCATCTGGACGAATCACGTACTCTTTTAAAACATCCGTAATAGCAGATTTATAGATCAAATCTTTATACTGGCGAGCATCAATTTGCTTAGAGAATCCTGAACGAAGTTTTGCATTTTTATCCGCATCGATCACATACCACATCTCCGTTTTTCCAAATGAATCATGGCGAAGAGATGCTAACTCATCATTAGGGTGCACCTGGATGGATAGATCTTTTCGAGCATCAATAAACTTGATTAGCAGTGGAAGTACGTCACCAAAGTGCGCATAATTATCTTCACCTACAATCTCTTCCTTAAACTCTCTAATCAACGACGAAATGGTACGTCCTTTATATTCGCCATTAGCAACGACAGACTCATTTCCTTTGACACCAGAAATTTCCCAGCTCTCACCAACTTGGTGTTGCTCGGAATTTAAATGCTTGAATGGAATAATTCGCTCTCCACCCCAAAGTACTTGCTTTAATATGGGGTCAAATTTTAGAGGATACATAATGTTTTTATTAATAAATATTAGTTAATAAGAGGTGAAATAAAAAAAGCAGATAAATAAGACTATTTATCTGCTTCAAGACTAAAGCGGTGCGTACGAGACTCGAACTCGTGACCCCATGCGTGACAGGCATGTATTCTAACCAACTGAACTAACGCACCATAATATCGATGACCACATATCTCTCGATTGCGAGTGCAAATGTATAAATAAAATTCATACTTGCAATACCTATATCCTATTATTTTTCATTTTTTTTCGTTTATTTCTCCTGTTTTAGGCAAATAGATTGATTCTCAACCATTTATAATTTGAAGAAAAAAAGCGTCTATAAAGCCCTCAGCGGTGGACAACCAGTCGATTAAACAGGAGCTCTGTATAAAACCCGACTTTTCGAAAACAGCTTTACTGGCTCCGTTAGTTACAGGAATATATGCATAAAGCTGATGCAGCTGCAAAAGCTGAAAAGAGTAAGTAGTTAAAAGAGAGACCGCCTCTGTAGCTATGCCTTTATTACGATAAGCCGGTAGAACCAACACCCCAACAGCAGCTCTTCTATGCATTGGGTCAAAATCGCTCAAGTCGACCATACCCAATACCTCCTCAGTCTCCTTATCTACAATCATCATACGTAGTTGACGGTCTATAAACAGATCGTGCGCTGACTCCTCTATAAACAGCTGTAGGAGATGTCTAGAATAGGGAGTCACACCCATTCCAACAGACCAAAGAGAGGTATCATTCTCCACACCATACATAAGATCCAGATCCGTTGGTTCTGGAGCCCTCAATTTTATTCTTTCGCCAGTTAAATACATAGTTTTCGTGTTTAGGTATACACCTTATTGGGTAAAATCAGCACAAAGCTTTCTTGTGAATAGGTACCTATCACCAGATTAGAGGCAACAGCAGCACTATTTTGGAGTATCGATTGCATGGAGAACTGCTCCATCTCATAAACCACATGGGTGTAGAGAGACAAGTCAATACCTAGTCCATAAGGTCCGTTAGGTGCTGTACGCTCACTAGCCACTACAAAACTATGTTTTCTAGTCAGCTGATTGCGCTTACAAAGCTCTCTCACCTGATGAATCATAGCCTCACTGCCCAGCACAATAAATCGAGGTTCCACCTCCTTTTTCGGTGTTAAAAAGAAGCCAGCTGCTCTTTTTACTAAAGCCATCGCAGCCCGCATATAAATGGCCATCTTTATTAGGAGAGAAAAACCAATAGTATAATGTGGGAAATGTTTTCTAAAAAAGATAAGCATCGCCTGATAAAACACCTTTACATAGCGAGTGGAGTTTTTCTTTGTACTCTCCCCCTTATAATGCAAAATAGGAGTAGGCAAATAATAATTTTTATAGCCCCCTTTGGTGATGCGATAAGAGAGGTCCACATCTTCGCCATACATAAAGAACTGTTCATCTAACAAGCCCACTTCGTTTAATGTTTTTCTGCGGAGAAACATGAAAGCGCCAGATAAAATATCGATTGGCGATTTTGCATTTTTATCCAAAAATCGCATATAATAACGACCAAACCGTTTCGAATAGGGGAACAATTGAGAGAGTCCAGTGATCTTATAAAACGAGGTGGCGGGAGATGGGAAACCACGTCGTGATTCATAGGCAAACGAACCATCGGCGCCAAACATTTTCACACCAATGCCCCCCACTTCTGCATCAGCATGCATCAGCTCTAAGCAGTCTCGAAAAACCGTTTCACTAAGCAAAGTATCCGGATTTACTAAAGCCACATAATCACTCTGAGCATATTTTATCGCTAAATTATTAGCCGAAGAAAATCCGCTATTCGTTTTATTCGCCATAAAATGTACCGTTGGAAAACGCTTAGAGAGATAATCTATCGATCCATCCGAGGAGCAATTATCTACCACATAAACAGCAACGCGCAATCCTTTAGACGCACGAAACACAGAGCGTATGCACTGCTCCACATAATACTTCACATTATAGTTTACAATGACAACAGCGATTTCCATGCTCAAAAGTTCTTATCTGTTTGCTAAATATTCTCCTATTTTCAAGAAGATATTCTTTTTTTTCTTGTTGGTATAGAGATGCATAGAATCGCCCGATTCATGTAATGCCTCTTCGTAGCTTATCCCCTCTTTTATCATTTTGTAAATAACCCCCCAATCGGGCAAACCACCTACATTCCGATCATCAATAAACAGGTCGGCCTTCACCTTACGTGAAAAGCCCTTCATTGTTTTTGTCTCCTCCGGATAATCTTTATTAATAGCGTAAAATTCCAATCCGCGCTCTCTACAAAAAGAGACAGCCTCCTCCAGGAGTTCTCCCTCACGCACTGTCCATAAAATTAACAAGTGACGTTCCTTTTGTAAAGCTTTTAATGTGTCAAGAGCAAATGGAATCTCCTTACCAATAGCAGGAAATGCATGTTCCACTATTGTACCGTCAAAATCTACTGCAATAATCATAAACTAACAAAATTATTTATATCTAAGTCATCACAAAACTTCTTCTGTGTAGGGACACAAAAGAAAGTAGCAATAACACCTATTAATGCGCACATAAACCCCGTATTATCGAGTGTAAGATAGTAGATCGCCATATTTCCAGCCACTACTACGGTTAAAAAAGACAAGCGAATATAGGACCATAAAAGGTACGTATGCAAAGCTTTCTGCAAAGGGAAGGAACGTATTCGTTTATTGACATGTGTATTAAAAAGGCTCAGCGATAAAGGCACGCACAATAGTGTGAGTAGTACACCCACCGTTTTCATCACGTATGCCATATGGTCCGTTACGCCCCATATACCACTCTCAAAAACGTTCCATTCAAACAATAAAGACACCACTAAGGTAATCACATACACCAATGCAAAAGCAATCTGCATAAACAGCAGTTGTCTTTTAATATATTCTTTCATTTATTACGTCTATTAATCCTGCACTATGGTAGTGCATTAAAAGGGAGTCGATTCACAATCGAGCGTCCCAGAGTCACCTCATCCGTATATTCCAATTCATCTCCGATAGCCACACCACGTGCTAACATCGTGAGTTTTACATCCGTATGTGCCAGTTTGCGAAAGATATAGAAATTAGTCGTATCGCCCTCCATGGTAGTACCCAAGGCCAGTACCACTTCTTTCACAACGCCCTCTTCCACTCGCTTCACTAAGCTATCAATCTCTAAGTCATTTGGTCCTACCCCATCCATAGGAGAGATAACCCCTCCCAACACATGATATAGTCCCCGAAATTGTTGTGTAGCTTCCACCGCCATCACATCTCTCACATTCTCCACCACACAAACAGTGGCCGCTTCTCTACTAGGATTGGAGCAAATTTGGCACACATCTGTATCCGATATATTATGGCATACCGTGCAATATTTCACACCATGTTTCAGTTGAATAAAAGCATTTCCAAAAGCATCCACCGATGCCCTATCTTGTCGTAGTAGATGCAGCACCAAACGTAAAGCTGTCTTTCTACCAATACCAGGTAATTTAGCAAATTCGTCGATTGCTTTTTCTAATAATATAGATGGATATTGTAGATTCATGCTGCAAATATACAATTCTTGCGCGAAAAACTCCTATCTTTGCAAACGAAAGAAACCCAAAAAAAAGGAATAAATGAATATCACCAGTGCAGAATTTGTTATGAGTAACACCGCTATCAGCAGTTGTCCTACTAACAATCTTCCAGAATATGCTTTTATAGGTCGTTCCAATGTAGGCAAGTCAAGCCTCATCAACTGCCTAACCAAAAGGCCTAAGCTGGCAATGACTTCCTCTACACCTGGAAAAACATTGCTTGTTAATCATTTTATCATCAATGAGAAATGGTATTTAGTGGATCTACCAGGCTACGGATATGCGCAGCGCGACAAGAAGACCAAAGGAAAGATTAAGACTATCATAGAGAACTATGTATTAGAGCGCGAGCAGATGACCTGTCTATTTGTCTTAATAGACATACGTCTTGACCCGCAAAAAATAGATATGGAATTTTTCGAATGGTTAGGCGAGAACGAGATTCCTTTTGCTATTATCTTTACCAAAGCCGATAAACTAAAAAAAGGCAAACTTAACTTAGCCGTTCAGAAGTACTGCAATAAACTACTAGAGACATGGGAAGGTCTTCCACCCTTCTTTGTATCCTCTGCCGAGAAAGGACTAGGACGTACAGAAATATTAGACTATATCGATGAGCTCAATCAGACGGTTATTACAAAGAAAGAGCTACCATATTAAACATACGCTGTTTTTATAAACACGTTTTCTATAGAAAAAGAGAGAGGAACAATTTTATTGTTCCTCTATTTCGCTTAGCTCTATCCAACGCAACATCTTTTCGTCTGTTTGTTTAATAACCTCACCAATACGTTGTGTCTTAGCCACCAACTCATTGTTAGCGAGTGTGCCCGAAGCAAAAGCCGCTTCCAACTCCCCCTTCTCCGTATCTAACTCTTCTAGCTCTTTTTCTAGCTGTTCCAGTTCGAGACGCTCTTTGAAGGACAATTTACGTTTTTCATTTTGACGAACACGAGCTGTCTTTTCGGTTTTTTGTTTCTCCTGCTCCTTCTCCTCCTGTTGACGAGCATCTTTCCAATCTCTATAATCGGAATAATTTCCTGGAAAGTCGCGTATATCTGCTTGTCCATTAAAAATCATCAGATGATCCACCACCTTATCCATAAAATAGCGGTCGTGACTCACCACAATAACACAACCTTTAAATGCGGTTAGATATTCCTCTAGTACATTCAGGGTCATAATATCTAAGTCGTTGGTAGGCTCATCCAAAACTAAGAAATTAGGCGATCGCATGAGCACCGTACATAAGTACAAACGTCTGCGTTCTCCGCCGCTTAACTTATAAACATAACTATGTTGTGTTTCGGGAGAGAATAAAAAATGTTGCAAAAACTGCGATGCCGTCAGCTGTTTTCCATTGCCCAGCTCAATCACTTCCGCAATATCTTGCACCACATCGAGCACCTTCATCTGCTCATCAAACTCCAATCCATCTTGCGAATAATAGCCAAAACGAACCGTCTCGCCAACATCCACAACACCTTTATCTGCTTCTATCTCGCCCAATAAGAGTTTCAAAAAGGTCGATTTTCCAGAACCATTATCTCCCACGATACCCATCTTCTCAAAGCGAGAAAACACATAAGAAAAATCCTCTAGAATTTTTAAATCACCAAAGCTCTTGTAGAGATGATCTATCTCAAAAATTTTAGAACCAATATAAGAGGCCTTCACCTCTAGGTTAACCTGTCCAGAGGTCTGTCCGCTACTCACCACCTTTTCCAATTCGTGAAAAGCATCCTGTCGATACCGTGCCTTGTGTGCACGAGCTTGTGGTTGGCGGCGCATCCAATCGAGCTCCGTACGAAACAGATTCTTCGAACGAGCCATCTCCGCGTTAGCCGCTTCGATACGTTCCTCCCGTTTCTCCAGATAATAGGAGTAGTTACCTTTGTACGAATAAACCTGTTGATTATCAATCTCCACGATAATAGAGCAAACACGGTCTAAGAAATAGCGATCATGTGTTACCATCAACAAGCTACAATTAGAACGGCGTAAGAAACCCTCTAACCACTCAATCACATCTAAATCTAAATGGTTGGTAGGTTCATCGAGCAACAATAAGTCAGGCTCCAAGATCAACGTATTGGCCAGTGCCACACGTTTCAGTTGTCCACCAGAGAGTGTACCCACTTTTTGGTCGAAATTTTCAATCTTTAGTTGCGACAGAATCTGTTTTACCTTACGTTCGTAGTCCCAAGCATTCTCAGCCTCCATACGAACCAGTAGCTCATCCAGATTAGGATTACCCTCCTGTTCCAAACAAGCTTCATACTCTTTAAGCAGTTGTATCACCGAATTACCAGAGTAGAAGCAAGCCTCTAGCACCGATAAATCAGCTGGGTACTGCGGACTCTGTTCTAAGTAGCCTACACTAACATCGTTTCTAAAAATAACCTCACCACTATCCTTCGATTCCTTTCCTGCAATAATATTTAATAACGTTGTTTTTCCATTACCATTTGCAGCAATCAAGCCCACACGTTGTGCTGCCCCAATAGTAAAAGATATATCTTCAAAGAGCACTCTATCCCCAAACGATTTGGTTAAGTTCTCCACTTGCATATAGCTAATCATATTTTTTCTTCTTATATTCTTCGCAAAGATAAACTATTTTTGATGCCAAAGAACCACTTACCCCACATAATATAGTAGAAATGACCGCATAGTAATTATTTTTGTGTATTTTTGCATGCAACAAAAAAAAACAACAAGAAGATGAGTATATTATCTAAATTGATTAACAAAGAGACACAGCTAGTCGATCAAGAGAAGTCGAAAGTAGAAGCTTTTATGACCCTAATCCGGGTTTACTATCAAGCCGTGATGGCCGTTAACCTAGGCATTACCAACATCCGAATGTTACCCGATTTAACCACCTATAAACATGTTTTTAAAGTACCTACTCGTGGTGGTAAATTAGGTGTAGGCGAGAAAGCCCACGCAAAAAAGATTTTAAAAGAAAACTATGGCATGAGCGATAATTTCTTTAAAGAGGTAGATGCTTCTATCCGTAGAAACTGTAAAAATATGAACGCGGTGAATAACTTTTTATATATGTTTCAAGGCTTTTCAAACGACCTGATGATGGCCGTAGGAGAATTATTGAAATGGAAAATGATTATCCCCAAATTTTTCAAAGGAGCAATACGCAGCATGATAAAAAGCACGGTGCACCAGCTCTTAACCAAACAAGATTGGAAAAAAGAGAGTGTTATCCCTATTGCACGCAACATTCGCTCCTACCAAAGCAAACTTGGCTATACAGAGGAATGGATGACGGAATATACCTTCCATATCATGCTACTTGCTAAGAGCGAGAAACGCAAACATAGACAAGCACAATAAAAACAGCAACCATACAAAAAAAGTTCATCCGCCTATTTATGGCAGATGAACTTTTTTTAGGTGGCATCTAATCAGCCATTCGTGTCAGTTGAACAAAATCGAGCAAAGCCTCGTTTACCCTCCTGTTCATATTGTCATTAATAGGCCTATATCGCAGTTCTAACGTATGTCTCCCTTTGGGTAGCTTTTTCTTTATCACATTACTCCACCCCCAATTGCTCCATTGGTCCACTCCTCTTTGTGGAAAGAGAGCTATTCCTAAATAATCCCCATCCACATAAAGCGAGCGAATGGCACATTTATTCTCCGTATTAATAGGTCCATTACCATTGGCATATTTCCATTGGATGGCATAGGTACCAGCAGCTGGTAAATCAATAGGAATAAGAATATGTTGCTCTCTATTTTTCATAGAGACCGCTGTAAAGCCACGACCTGCATAGCCCTTTGCTTTACGCAACGAAATGGGATTAAATTGTTCCACTTGGTATACCAACAGAGCATTCTTTTTATAGTAAGAGATGGGTTCACTTGCAAAAGAGTGTGTTCCTGAAGCATCTATGGCTATAACTTGATAATCACCCTCCTCCACTAGAAGCGCCTTCTGCTCTCTTTGTGTAGAAACAACCGCTCCATTTCTTAGTAGGAGATAAGACACTGCATCCTCCCTATTCTCCCATTTTAGCGTATCGGCATGTAAAGTGGCATGAACAGTATTGGGCGATTCCTTATTCATACATTTATGTATCCCATTTTTAGCCATCTCTTTATTGGATAAAACAATGCGAATTTTATGTTTTCCGCTGCAATCGGCAGAAATAACGGGGGGCGTTTCCACACCATCTACAGTGAAAGAGGCAATAGAATTACCGAATCCCTCCATTTCAATGGTGAACAGCGCATCTCTATAGCCAAAGTTAGACAGCTTACGCTTACCCGCAATCCTTTCGGGAACAAAAGGAGAAAAATGCAGACTATCTGGTTCAAAACGCATGCCAAAGAGTAAACGATAAACGATAGACAGATTGCCAGATAAGCTCCACAGCATATTACTAGAGTTAATCTGTGTACCTAGATAATCGCCACTCTCTACCACAAAATTTTCCTTATTAGTGCAAAACAACATAGCAGCTCTATAAATACTACCCATAGCCTCCATAACACTCTCCTCATTCATAGCTTTAGCAGAAGCCAACATCCAATAAGAGGAGACAAAAGGCCAAACAGCATGGTTGTGATAGGGCGGTATATCCTTTATCTGTGGATAAAAAACAGGAGCACCAAAATCTTCTATGGGTACATGCTTCACCAGTAGACTTTGCTGAGCTGGCGAAGCCACATCAAACAAAATGCTTAAGGCTTCTCCCAACGTTTCACTACGCGTCGAGGCGATATCATTTTTTCTCCCATACAGATATTGTGCATAATAATGCTTCTCCTCTAACCAGAGATGTTTATTAATCGCTTTCTTTAGTTCAGTGGCTCGCGTTGTAAAACGTAGACTATCAGAGGAGTGATGCAATAATGTGGCCATCTTACTAGCTATAGTGAGTGCCTCATAATGTACCACATTTGTCCCCAAACATTTCGACTGAAAGATATCAGCAGGTTGCATCCATACCGGATAGCTTTGCTCTCTCCAATCAATAAAAGAGGATTCGCCCATCATCAATCCTGTGGATGGATCATAGATAGATAAAGCATCATCCTCTAATGTGTTTTTAATAATAGGATACACCTTACGCAACCAATCCGTTGATCCCGTAACCTTATAAAGTTCCCAAGCAGCTATACTCCAAACCACCCGGTCGGTTGAGCAGGGCCAAGCTCCACCAGTACCCGTGTCTTGTATAATACGTTGCTTGTCATTCACCTTTTTCAATAAGCTGTTCATCGATACAGCAGGTTGCATATAAGCCATTGCCAACCAGATGCTATAACTAACATCTCTTGTCCATACCCCCGACCACTCTTTACCGGTGCGTAAAGTACTATCTGGTTCTATAGTATTAACCATCTCATCCAGCCCCATCTTATACACACTATTCTCTAGACTAGTGGGTCCCTCATAACTAGGATAAGGCGTACAGTCATTTTGAACGCTCCATTTTCTGCTGATACCTACATCCACCTTTTCTGGATTTAGGATTAGTTCCACCTCATAAATGCCATCCCCATCTGGGTCTTTCAATTCTAAATCTTTATGTTTGGATAGATTATCAAAGTCCCAAATTAATGG
>Ga0172378_10003102_pt1 | contig 15620 bp, 21 predicted proteins | sample GrowelOW332metaG_FD_119755 | JGI IMG/M metagenome (GOLD analysis project Ga0172378, IMG submission 119755) | Groundwater microbial communities from an aquifer near a municipal landfill in Southern Ontario, Canada - Pumphouse #3_1 metaG | ecosystem: Environmental > Aquatic > Deep subsurface >... | reverse complement strand
CAAAAATTTAAAATCATCTGCTCATTATTTTGTTGATGAAGATAGCATAACTCAATCTGTATATGATGATTATATAGCATATCATTGTGGTGCAAACAAATATAAAGATACTAAATGCAGAAACTTTAATAGTATTGGGATAGAAATGTGTAGCGACAAGACAAATGGTCGATACATCATCACAGAACCTACTGTAAGCAATACAATTGAACTTGTATGTAATCTTATGGGTAAATATAATATACCGTTAGAATGCATTGTAAGGCATTATGATGTCACAGGCAAAAACTGCCCTGCACAATTTGTTGAAGATGAAAGTAAGTGGATAAGTTTTAAGTCAATGTTAGAGGGTGAAGATGTGATAAAAAGATATAATTATATTAGCGAACTCCCAGAATGGGCAAAGCCTACAATAACAAAGTTATATCAAGCTAAAGTTTTAACAGGTGATGGAACTGAAAAATTAGACTTATCAGAAGATATGATACGTATGTTTGTTGTAAATGATAGATTTGGATTGTATACAAAAAAATAAAGGAGTGATAAATATGACAAAATCTATTCTTATTGCATACAATAGAAAGGAGGTGGTCGTATCTATCTTGCTTTAGTATAAACTAAAGTAGTCCGTAAATTTAAGGAGTGCCCAATGGAAATATGTGATATTGAAAAAGAAATACTTGATTTGAGAGAACGGTCTGGAAAAATGGAATCATCTATTGATATGTTGAGTAACCAACAAACAGCTGTTGAAAATTTGGCTAAATCAGTGCAAGATATAGCATTATCATTAAGAGAGTTAACCGTTCAAACACGTTCCAATACAAAGCAATTAGATGATATTGATTATGATGTAAAGAAAAAACAATTTTATATTTGGTGTACTATTGTAGGTGGAATTATAGGATCAATAATTACAACTACCGTTGCTTTTATTATATAACAGAATTAAATTTGAGTGTCATTTATTGGCACTCTTATTTTTTACAGCTTTCAAATTTTTACAGCTTTCAAATATTTACAGCTTTCAAAATATATTAAATGTAAACTTTTTGTAAATTTTTTTTGTTAACATAAAATTTACATTTTAGTAATTTATACCTTTAATGCTTTAATACTTTAATACTTTAGCACTTTAATTGATTAAAGTATACTAAATTAGATCTGTATTTCTGTTGTAAAAACAACAAAAAAATTACTAGAATTAAAAAAAATTACTAAAAATTACAGATTAAAATTGAAATCTGTAATCTCGCAAACCCTTATGTATCAATGCTTTGCTGGATTAAATTACAGAAATTACAGATTTTTCTTATAAAAGACTATATATAAAAAAGTGTATCAAATATATAGAGAATAGGGAATTACGTGTAATTCTGTAACTTAATCCTATGAAACCCTTGTCGTGTATGGATTTGATGGCATTACAGATTTTATTTTCAAAAAGTAATTTATCTGTAATCTGTAATTTTTTAAAATAACACTTGACAAATCATTGGATATGTGATATAATAAGATATAGAAAAAAATAGAGGTGAAAATATGAAACTTACAGCAGAACAGCAAGATATTGTAGCTGAAAATCACAACTTAATATATTGGTACATAAATCGAAGAGGATTAAAAACAACAGATTGGTATGATTTATTAGCAATAGAATTATGTTATGCAGTTATTAAATATAATAAAGATAGAGGTTCATTTTCCAATTATTTTAAAATGAGAGCGGATAATTTAATTAGAAAAGAATACTCAAAAACCCAACTTAAAAAAAATAAAAGAATTACTCCTTCACAGCTTGACAATGAAACGTGTTTGTGTGGAACACAATCTGATATGAATATCATAATGGAAGTTAATGATTTATTTAACGGAGAAAATGGTGATATAATTAAAATGAGAGCAGAAGGATATACTCAATCTGAAATTGCTGATATTGTTGGAGTAACACAATCTTATATATCCAAAATAATAGATAAAAAGAGAAAGGCATTTTATGAAACTGACAGATAATCAAATTGCAAATATACTTGATGATATGGTAATAATTACTGATACAAGAGAACAAAAGAATCAACATATATTGGATTGGTTAGATAATAATTGTATAAGCCATAAAACAGAAAAAGTTGATACTGGAGATTATACTTTTATTCTTCCAAATTATTTAGAACTTAATGTTGACAGAAAATTTATTGTGGAGAGGAAAGGTTCTTTAAATGAACTTGCTGGAAATTTTACAACAGGTAGAGCAAGATTTACAAGAGAATTTGAAAGAATAACAGATGAACATATTCATATAGTAATTGAAAATGCTACTTGGAAAAAGATTTTAAAAGGTAGTTATCGTGGCAATTTTAATCCAAAATCTTATATGGCATCATTACTTACAACTGGTATACGTTATAAATGCCAAATATGGTTTTGTAGCACTGATGAAAGTCCAGAAATTATATATAATATATTGAAGTATGAATTGAGAGAATTTCTTAAAAATAAGTGTTGACAATATAAAATATATGTGGTATAATAGTTTTACAATAAAGAAATGAGGTTGTAAAATGATTATTAAAAATGCGAGAATTATTCTTGGACACATTATGGGTAATGCGTACAATGATAAGAACGGAAAATTTAAAGATGGAACTACTGTTTTTACAAGTGAAGTTCGAAAGTTTTACAAAAAAGGCAAAAAAAATTATGTAGTCACTAAAAACAACACATATGAAATAGAATATAAGGAGGAAAATTAAATGGGAGTTGAAATTATTGATCAAGTACAAGAATGTAATGCGGTAGTTGTGAACGATAATACAAATGATATTTGTAACTATACTCAAAATGTAACTTTTGATATGCTAATGAATAGGTCAGAAATGTTATCAAAATCAAATGTAATACCAGTAACATACCAACACCGACCAGAAAATTGTTTTGTAGCACTCGATATGGCATCAAGAATGGGTATATCATATATGATGGTAATGCAAAATCTACACGTTATACAGGGTAAACCTAGCTGGTCTGGTAGTGCCATTGCTTCAATGATTAGGTCTAACGTGACACTTAAAGATGTAGAATTACATTATGTTGGAACAGAAGGAAAAGATGATTGGGGGGCATATGTTACAGCCATAAATGTTAAAAGCGGTAAAACATTAAAGGGTGCTACAGTTACTATTGGAACATCCAAAAAAGAAGGTTGGTATCAAAAATCTGGTAGTAAATGGCAGACGATGCCAGAATTAATGCTTGGATATAGAGCCTATGCTTGGTTTGGAAGATTGTATACACCAGAAACAATGATGGGATTGCAATCAACAGATGAAGTAGAAGATATTGCTAAAAGAACAGAAACAGCAACGATAAATAATCCATATGTAAAGTAAGGTGATTTAATATGTCAATCGTTACAAATGAAAATTATTATGAACCAGACGAATATATGAGCGTGTCAGCATTTAAAAAATTAAATAATTGTGAAGTAGATGGCTTACTACCATTCACAGAAAGTTCAACAGCATTATTGGTTGGTTCTTATGTTGATTCTTATGTGGAGGGAACACTGGATGAATTTGTTAGTAAGCATCCCGAAATAATCTCTTCGAAAGGACCGACAAAAGGTAACTTAAAAAGTGATTTTAAGCAAGCCGAAGAAATTTGCAACTTTATAAAAAATGACAAGGTGCTTATGCAATTCTTGTCTGGAGAAAAGCAAACAATTATGACTGGTAAGATTTTAGATGTTCCATTCAAAATTAAGATGGACAGTTATTCACCACATATAGCAATAAATGATTTAAAAGTTATGGCAACAATAACAAATAATTGTGGTGAATATTATGATTTTATTACAAAATGGGGATATGATATTCAGTTGGCTTGTTATCAAGAAATTGTACGCCAAAACACAGGAGAACAACTTCCTTGTTTTATATGTGTGGTTACAAAAGAATCAACCACTAATAGTGCAATTATAAATATACCACAATATGTAATGGATAAAGCCTTATATAATGTGCAGTGCAAAATACAGCATTTGTATGATGTTAAGATGAAGAAAGTTGAACCTATTGGATGCGGAAAATGTTCGTCTTGTATAAAAGCAAGAAAAGAAACACCAATAATTTCAATGGAAGATTTTACTGATTTTATTGGATAAATAATTAAATTTTTATTGACATTTAAGCCAAACTGTGATATAATGTATTTACAGTAAAGAAAGGAGGATATATGGAGTATAACAAAGAAACCTTTGAACAACTTGCAAAAAAGTACATCAATCGAGATGGAATAAAAGAACTTTTATTGTGCCTTGAAAAAAGTGATTTTTATACTGCACCAGCATCAACAAGGTTTCACGATAGTATTAAAGGAGGACTATGTAAGCATTCAATTAGAGTATTTGAAGAACTATTAAAAGAAACAGATAGCGAGTATTCATTGGAAAGTATAGCCTTGGTTTCATTGTTTCACGATATTTGTAAAATTGGCTTTTATGAAGAAACAACGAGAAATGTAAAAGATGAAGCAACTGGAAAATGGCATAAAGAACCTTTCTACAAAATAAACGATTTATTTCCACTTGGACATGGAGAAAAATCATTATTTATGATAAATGATTGTATGAAAGTAACAAGTGATGAAGCATTGGCAATTAGATGGCATATGAATGGATTTGAACCTAAAGAAAATTATTCGTTTTTATCAAAAGCATATAATGATTGTTCATTAGCTGTGCTACTGGCAATTGCAGATTTAAAAGCAACATATTTAAAATAAACAAAATAATAAACAAACTAAAAGGAGAAATAAATTATGGCTAACAATATGTGGGAAAGATTTAATGACATTGCAAATACCGATGAAATTGCAGAAGCAAGGGCACAGTTTGTTCCTATTGAAGCTGGAACGTATGAAATGAAGCTTGAATCAATCAAGGCAGATGAAAACAAAGATGGACTTCCTATGATTAAGGGTAGATTTATAACTGATACAAATAAAATTGTATTTTATAATCAAATGTTGCAGAACATTAACTATCCAGAAATGACACCCAGAAATATTGCATCTGCGATTGAATTTATTGGAGGGTTGATTGGAGAAGAAATTACATTTACAACTCTTGGAGAATTTGGTGATATTGTAAATGGTGTGAAACTTGGTGGTATGCACACTATAAAAGTTACATTTGGAAAGAAAGATACTGAATGTAAGTTCCCAATTTTAACAGTTTCAAAAGATGATGTACCATTTAATTAAATAAAATATTGTGCCATAGATATTAAATTATTTATGGCACATAATATCCTCATAATAAAATATGAGGGTATGCCGTATCGAAATCGGATAGTGATTATGTAAATGCTCCGATAATTCAAGTGGTAGAGATGGTGGTAGTAAACTGCCTGTATGTAGGTTCGATACCTACTCGGAGCAAACTACATAAACGGAGGAAAAATCATGATAACATATAATGGTCATAAAGTTTACATGAACGGAAAATATCCTGCGGTTTGGTTGGATAATAGAAATCAACATATTCATAGACTGGTTTGGATTGAAAATCATGGGTTTATTCCTGACGGATTTATAATTCATCATAAAGATGAAAATAAATTAAATTGGGATATATCAAACCTTGAATTACTTAATAGGTCAGAACATATAAAAGAACATAAAAATATAGTACATCGACATGGAGTAAAAATAATAGCATCAAAAGAAAACACCATATTTGAATTTAATAGTATTGAAGATGCCGCTAATTTTTGTGGAACATATCCAAGTGGGATACATCGGATATTAATTGGAAAACAAAAGAAAGCTAATGGTTGGTTTTTTGAAAGGTTGGGTGATTAATATTCTGTTTTATGATTTTGAAGTATTTAAACATGATTGGATAATATGCTGGTTAGATACAGAAACCAAAAAAATTTACAATATTGTAAATGATAAACATAAATTTGAAAAGTTTTATGAGCATTATAAAAACGTGATTTGGGTTGGGTATAATTCAAGAAATTATGATCAATGGATAGCAAAATCAATTTTATGCGATTTTAATCCATATGATATGAATGAGTGGATAATAATTAAAGATAGAAAAGGGTTTGAATTTTCCAAACTTTTAAATAAATTTACAATATTAAATTACGATTGTTCTGTTGGGTTTAGATCTTTAAAAGAACTTGAAGCATTTATGGGGCATAATATTCATGAAACATCTGTACCATTTGATATTGATAGAAATCTTACCACAAAAGAATTACAGTCAACAATAGAATATTGTAATAATGATGTTATGGAAACTTTTGAGGTGTTTCTTGAAACTAAATCTGAATTTGAATCACATATTGGACTTGTAAAAGAATTTGAATTACCAATATCAATGTTGGGAAAGACTAAAGCACAACTTTCAGCTGAAATACTTGGTGCTAACAAAGTAGAAAGAAACGATGAATTTAATATAAAACTTCCAGATAATATACTTCTTGGGAAGTATAAATTTATACAAGATTATTTTTATGATTGGGCAAAAAATAGTAAAAATTATAAAGAGATTACATTGAAAACAAATGTATGTGGAATACCGCACGTCTTTGGTATCGGTGGCATACATGGAAGTAAAAATAAATATTATGGCACAGGTTACTATATAATGGCAGATGTTGCAAGTTACTATCCTGCTGGAATGATTGAATATGATTTTTTATCAAGAAATGTATTAAACAAGAACAAGTATAAACAAATTCGTGATGATAGAATTAAAATGAAAGCTAACAAAGATCCTCGACAAGCACCTAGAAAAATTGTACTGAATGGTACGTTTGGAGCATCAAAAGATAAATATAATAAATTATATGATCCTTTGCAGGCAAATAATTTGTGTATTGCAAACCAGCTATTTCTATTGGATTTATTGGAAAAATTAGAAGGAAAATGTGAAATAATTCAATCTAATACTGACGGTGTTTTACTTAAATTATTTAAAAAAGAAGATAAAGAAAAAATAATTAAAATATGCAACGCTTGGGAAAAAAGAACTCGCTTTACTCTTGAATTTGACGAATATTCCACTGTTATACAAAAAGATGTAAACAATTATATAATAATAGATAATAATGGTGGCATAAAAAGAAAAGGCACTTATGTTAAAAAATTAAATAATTTAGATAATGATCTCCCAATAGTCAATAAAGCTATTGTAAATTATTTTACAAAACATATTGATGTAGAAAAAACTATAAATGCTTGTAATGAACTAATTCAATTTCAAAAAATAACCAAAGTAAGCGGTAAATACGAATATGCATCTTATTCTGGAAACAAAATGTATGAAAAAGTATACCGAGTGTTTGCGTCATTATCTCCAAACGATACCACATTATATAAAAAACATAAAATGAAAGATACACTTGATAAAACAGCAGGAACACCAATATGTTGTTTTATAGAGAATGGGGATATTACAAATGTGCCAATTCCAACAAAACTAGATAAAGAATGGTATATAAATTTGGCAAAAGATAGAATCAAGGAATTTATAGGTTTACAATCATATTTTAATGTGTTATAATACTTATATAGAAAGGAGTTGATTGTATGGCTGATATATTCAGAGGATATATTCCCAGTAAAGGAAAAGTACCACTTTATTCCGTTAAGACGTTTAAATTATTAGACCTGCCACCTTCTACAGGGGATTATGTTGGAGTATTAAAAGAGGACATAATTCAAATAGATTTTGATGATAAAAAATCATCTCGTATTGCATTAGATATTGTAAAGGAATACAAGTTTAAGTGTGACATAATAGAAACGCATAGAGGAATACATCTTTACTTTAAAACAAACGATATGATTACAAGTCAAGGCGAATGGTTTACTACAATAGGATTAAAATGTGATGTTGGACTTGGGATAAAAAATTGTGTTACTCCATTACGTATCACAACAGATGTTACTGTTAATAAAATAATAGACGGAGAAGAAATTCAAGTTACTACAGCGAAAGTAGTACAGCGAGAATGGCTACAAACGTATGAAGAATTAGATGTTATACCATCTTGTTTCTGTATTCTTGGAAAAAAAGATTATCAATTACAAAAATCAGATGCCAGAAATCAAACTTTATTTGAATATATCCTAAAATTACAAATGGGAGGGTTTAATAGAGATGAAATTAGAAAAATAATAAAAGTAATAAACCGTCATATTATGTATGAGCCTTTGCCAGATAAGGAAATAGAGAGTATCACCAGAAACGAAGCTTTTTCTGAAGAACTGTTTTTTGATGATAAGGGAAAGTTTTTACATGATAGATTTGGAAATTATATGCTGTCTAATTGTAATATAATAAGAATAGATAATATTATAAATATATATAATAATGAGCATTTATATTCAAATAATTCAGAAGAATTTGAAAAAAAGATGGTTGATAGAATACCATCTTTGAAAGATAATTTGCGAAAAGAAGTTTATAAATATATTTCTTTACAGTGTAAAAAAAATGGTGAATTTGCTAGTCCAAAATATGTGGGGCTTAAAACCGAAATTCTTGATTTGGAAACAGATGACGCTTTTCCATATTCGCCAGAGTGGATTATAAATAATAGAATAGACTTTAATTATGACAAAAATGCGTACCATAAATTAATGGATAAAACTATTGATAAAGTGTGTTGTAATGACACAGAAATAAGAAATTTGTTTGAAGAAATGATTGGATATACTCTTTATCGCAAAAATTCTATGCAAGTGTGTTTTATTTTGACAGGAGAGGGAAGTAATGGCAAATCTACATTATTAAACTGTATTAAACGGTTGATTGGAAAGCATAATTATACGTCATTAGATTTGAGAGAACTTGAAGATAATTTTAAGCCAGCAGAACTTTATGGAAAGCTTGCAAACATTGGAGATGATATTAGTCCAAAATATATTGAAAGTTCGTCAATATTTAAAAAATGTGTCACTGGAGAAAGTTTTATTGCAAACCGAAAATATGGTCAACCGTTTGAATTAGAAAGCTATGCTACTCAGATTTTTTGTGCGAATGAACTTCCACAAATAAATGATAAGTCAGATGGTTTTAGCAGAAGGATAATTATAATTCCATTTAATGCTTGTTTTAAAAAAAGTGATAGTGATTATGATCCGTTTATAGAGGATAAATTACTTACGGATGATGCAATGAATTACCTGCTAAAAATTGCTATAAATGGATTACGAAGAGTTATAATAAATAAAGGGTTTACAACTTCAGCTTGTGGGGAAATTGAAAAAACTGAATACTTGAAGCTTAATAATAATGTATTAGAATGGATTGAAACAGATCCTTCTGTAGAACATCAAGCTGTGGCTGATGTGTATATGGCATATAAAATTTGGTGTAGCCAAAATGGTTGTAATTATGTTAAGAAGATTAATTTTAGCAAAGAAATAAAAAAGAAATATGGTTTAGTGTCAAAAATAAAAACTATCGATGGAAAAAGTGTAAGGGTATACGAATTACAATAATAGATTGGAGTAATATAGTGAATGAATTAAATATGAAAATAGAAACATTGGAAGTGGCAGGAGTTGCATCTGCCATAGACGGAATGCGAAATCCATTGAACAGTTGGGATAAATCAGATAGTGAAATGAACGATAAATATGGATTTATATTTGGAAAAAAAGATGTTATACTTGCAAAAAAATTAATTAAATCTGGAGCAGAACACAGAAAGTTTTTAAGAATGATACAAGTTTGGGCAGACTTTAATATGCCCAGATACTGGTGGTCAGAATTTGACACATATCATCATAATACTAAAAATAGTTGTTCCACAATGCATACATTATTATCGTCTACTATTAGTGAAAATATGTTTGTATATTCTAACGAAGATACTGTTTTATATAACGAAATTATAACTAAATTAAAAAATATACAAAATTTATATATTTTAACTTTAAATAATACGTTGCTTAAATCAACTCATGATAATTGCATAATTCGTGCTAAACGTATTCTTCCAGAAGGATTTTTGCAACTTCGTACTGTAAATACAAATTATGAAGAACTTATGAATATATATCATCAACGCAAGAATCATAAACTTAAAGATGAATGGCAAGATACATTTTGTAAATGGTGTGAAGGTTTGCCATATTTTAAAGAATTATGTGTTGACATTAATTAGTATTTATGATATAATATAATTATAGATTACAAAGGAAGTGATTATTAATGAAGGAACTTAAAAGAGGGCAAATTTGGTACTGTAGCTTTGGAGAAAGCAAAGGTTCTGAACAAGGGGGAAATAGACCTTGTGTAATTATTCAAAATAATAAAGGAAATGAATTTTCTCCAACTACTATTGTTGCGGTAATAACCACTAAATTTAAACGATTATTACCAACTCATGTGCCGGTTGCAACATCAAAAAAACCATCTATTGTGATGTGTGAACAAATTAAAACTATTAACACCGACCGATTAATGGATTTTATTGGAGATGTTTCAAAATCTGAAATTATTTTAATAAATAATGCACTTAAAATAAGTATTGGTATATAAAGGAGAAATAAATGATTACAGTTTTTACAAGTCCAACTTGTCCAAAATGCAAGATTCTAAAGACAAAGTTGCAATTTCTGAATATTCCATTTGAGGAAAGTCAAGACTATGACAGGATGCAAGGAATTATGTCGTTACCAGCGGTTGAACAAGCAGACGGAACTATTATGACATATGAATATGCTATGTTATGGGCTGGACTTATTGAAAGAGGGAATAATTAATGGTAAACGGACGAATTGACAGCAAAAAAATAATTGAAGATTACATTTTGGAAAAAGATTGGAGAGTTAAGGAAAATTCTAACTCTCCTAAATCTTTCGGTGGACTGAATAAGTACATCGCAGGAGAGGTTTCAAAGGATTACTGGTTGAATAGCGTATATCCAGAGAGAATCCGAAATTCATATATAAGTGGTGATATGCACATCCACGATTTGGGAGGATTAACCATTTATTGCTGTGGATTTTCTCTTGAAAATATCCTGCTGATGGGAGTACAAGGTGTTGAAAATATCCCTACTTCTGCACCTGCTGGACATTTTGATTCGGCTCTGAGTCAGATTGCGAACCTTGTAACGGTATATCAAAATGAGATTATGGGTGCTGTTGCTCTAAATTCTGTGGACACCCTCCTTGCCCCATTTATTGCAAAAGACAAGTTGAGTCAAAAACAGGTAAAACAGGCTCTCCAAAATTTTATTTTTGCCATAAATTCAAACAGTCGTGGTGGGGCAGAGCCAGCATTTTCCAATGTAACACTTGATATTACTCCCTCTGATGATATGTTGAAAAAGCACATTATTATCTCTGGAAACTACAGTGAAACTGCTGTTTATGGAGACTTCCAGCATGAAATGGATATGTTTAATGATGCGTTTTGCGACATGATGCTCAGTGGTGATGCCGCAGGAAAACCATTTGCTTATCCTATTGTGACATACAATATAAACAAGAGATTTGACTGGGAGAATCCGTCCACTGATAAAGTTTTTGAAATGGCAGGAAAATTTGGATATCCTTATTTCAGTAACTATATTAATTCAGATATGGACACATCTGATATTCGCTCTATGTGTTGCAGACTTCGCCTTGACCTTACAGAACTCCGTAAACGTAATGGTGGATTATTTGGTTCTGGTGACAGCACAGGCTCAATTGGAGTAGTAACAATTAATCTCCCTCGTCTTGGGTATCTATCAAAATCAAAAGAAGATTTTTATATTCGGCTGGATAAGGTTCTGAATCTCGCATATGAAAGCCTAGAATTGAAAAGGAAATTCTTGGAAGATGTAGTTCTTAAAGAGGGCTTGCTTCCAGCTTATATGCGGTATGTAGGAACTCTGGACAATCATTTTTCTACGATTGGTGAGGTTGGAAAAAATGAAATGTGCGAAAATTTCTTGGGAGAAGGTCATGGTATACTTTCTGAGGATGGGCGGTTATTTGCGCTGGAAATAGGCGAATATATGCGGAAAAAGTTGCAGGAATTTCAGGTTCAGTCTGGACACCTGTATAACTACGAAAGTTCTCCTGCTGAATCCACTTGTTATCGTCTAGCACTAAAAGATGTAGAGAAATTTGGAAGTAATATTATTACAAGGGGGACTATGACATCTCCGTATTATACCAATTCATGTCATATTCCTGTTGGACAAGTAACTTCAATTAAAGATACTCTTGATAATCAAGATGAATTACAATGTCAATATACAGGTGGAACTGTGAGCCATCAATATTTAAACGGAGCTATTTCTGGAAAACAAGCAAAACACATTATTAAAAGCGCATTGAGTAATTATAAACTTCCATATATTACCTTGTCACCTCTCAATAGATACTGTCCTGACCATGGATATGTAGCGGCTCATGTAGATGTGTGTCCAAAATGCGGAAAGGAATTAGAGATGTATCAGAGGGTAACAGGATATCTCAGACCAGTATCAAGAATGAACGCAGGAAAAGTTCAAGAGTTTAAGGAACGCAACCAATTAGAGGGAAATAATCAATTTTAATATTGACAACCTCCCTATTATATGTTATAATGTATATAGTAGGGAGGTATTAGTTTTGGAAAAATGGATAACTGGTTATGAAAATAAATATTCTATAAATAATCTTGGGGAAGTGTTTGCTCATAACTTTCATAGACAAACTATTAAAGTTAAAATGAAACATAAAACTACAAATGGATATTGTAGAATTGGACTGAGACTAAATAAAAAACAGACGTTTTATAGTATTCATAGATTGGTAGCCGAAGCGTTTATAGAAAATCCAAACAATTTTCCACAAGTAAATCATATTGACGGCAACAAACAAAATAATTATGTGGAAAATTTAGAATGGGTAACTCAAAGCGAAAATATGATTCACGCATATTCAACTGGACTAATAAAAAACACTTATAGAAATAATAAAGGAACACGAAATCCTAGGTGTATATTATCAGATGATATTGTTTCTGAAATTAGAAAAATAGGAAAAAATGACACTTACTTAAATATATCTAAAAAATACAACGTATCAAAAAGTTGTATTTATAGTATATTAAATAATAGAAATTGGAGAAATTAAATGAAAATACGTTATAAGGGAATTACACATGAACGCACGGAGGATGCTCCGTTTGTGGGGGCATTGATATGTGCAACAGATTGTAAATTTAACTGTAAAGGGTGCTTTAATCAAAAATTAAAGAACGAACGAACAATTACAAAATCAGCAGAGAAAATAGTTTCAGAAATAAAGGAAAATCCATTTAATGAAGGTATAATTTTTGGAGGATTAGAATGGTCATTACAACCACAAGAATTGCTTGAATTAGCATCAATTGCATCAAAAGAAAATCTAAAAGTAATGATTTATACAGGATGTACTTTACTTGAATTTCAAACTATAATTGGAAAATCGTGTGCCAAAGAAAATGGATATTTGGATATGCTAGAAAAGGAAATCCATACTGAAAATGATAATGGTATTTATGCTTTTATTGGAGGAATGATACTTGATACAATGATAAAAACAGAATATTATATTAAGTGCGGAAAATATGACGAAAACAATCTTGCTGTTGATAGAAATCATTTTGGAGTATATCTTTCCAGCAACAATCAAACAATTTATAAATTTGAAAATGATGGGGGTAAATATTAATATGGGCAGACCAAAAAAAATAGTTACGGAAGAAACGGTTGCGATTGATGTTCCAAATATAAAATTTGAAGTAGAAAATCCAACTATAAAAATAAAGCTGATTGACACAAATGCAAAGTGTCCAAAAAAGGTAAACTTAACAGATGCTGGTGCTGATTTATTTGCACCAAATGAGTTAAGAATTGCTGGAAAAGACAGCAAGTTTATGGATTTGGGTTTTCAAATGGAAATTCCAACTGGAATGGTTGGATTGATTTTTGCAAGAAGTGGGTTAGCAAGTAAAAATGGGATTAGACCTAGAAATTGTGTTGGAGTTATAGATTGCAAGTATCGTGGGAATGTTGGTATTATGATTGAAAATAATAGTGATAGCACGTACCATATCCATAGTGGTGATAGGATCGCCCAGATTGTAATTATGAATGTTCCGCAAGTATCTATGGTAGAAGTAAAAGAATTGAACGTAAATGAAAATAGGGGCGGTGGCTTTGGTCACACTGGAGTGTAATATGAAAATACTATTTCACATTGTAATGACTTTGCTTACTGGTGGTTTGTGGTTAGCATTTCTTGCCATTGTAGCAATTATAAAATTAGCAACAAAATAATACTTGACATATTCCCTTTATTGTGGTATAATAAGTTATATCAAATAGAGGGAATATATATCTAATACCGTTCTTGCAAATTATATAAGTTAAAATTAAGAAAGGGGAACTACAAAATGAAAAAATGGACAGAGTACCTAAGCAACGATGTTTATAATCGTCTTTGTAATTGCACAACAATTAAATCTGATGTTCAACCACTCGTAGATGCAAGATGGTTATCATACAAAGAGCAAGAGAAAGATAAGAGCGGATTTACAAAAGAGGACGCATTGGTGTCTATATTGGAGTTGCTTGATTGTAACAGCAGATATTTTGGCTTAAGCAAAGATGAATATGATAGTTTGAAAAAGTGAACCGAAAATTTAGAACTCGGTGATATTGTATCACCTACACAAAGAACTTCAAAAGAGGAGAATAAATATGAGTAGAGAAATTACAAGCGTCAAATTTCCATCATTTCCAAACTTTACAGATGAAATGTGGTTGGGCAATGAGCCTTGTGGTAAAGGACATGAAATGGTTACTGGTGGTTATGCGGATCGTTGGTCAACAGAATTTGGCGAAGGTGAAACTTACAACGGAGAGATTCATTTCTTTTCAATAAAGCTTAACTATAAAATATCAATTTTTATTTGTGGCAGTACCCTTTACATATTAGACATTAGGCATGATGGTAAATCTGATTTTTGGGAGTATAGCAATGACGGAAACGGTTTAATGCCTTGTTGCTCTGAGCGTATCAGACATACGTTAGAGCCAGAGCGAATTGAAAAAATTATTAATACTAAACGTAATGGTTGCAAGATATGGGATATGTTTATGGAAAGGGCTAAAGAGCTTTACATCGCACAATAAAGGATAAATAATTATGGGAAACCTACTAAGGAGATCCCATATAGATTTTATAGAAAAGAACATTCATGGAGGTTAAGCAATGAAAGGTTTCAAAGGATTCTCACAAGGTTTGATTTGTAGAGGAAAGCAATATGAAGAAAACACAGTATTTGAAGAAGACGAAGCGGTAATTTGTAATAAAGGTATGCATTTTTGCCCTAATCCGCTTGATATTTTGAACTATTATCCATTAATTGATAATGACGGAAAGCTAAATGAATTTGCAGAAGTTGAAGCTTTGGATGCGGTTGAAACGGATGATAATAAAAAATATAAGCCATCAGATAGTTAAAATTGGAGATGACTATAATGACTGATAAAGAACGAAAACTAAATGAAATACATAATGCCATTATTTCTTTATATGGAGACAATACGAGAGTTGAAATT
>Ga0172378_10003101_pt1 | contig 15627 bp, 16 predicted proteins | sample GrowelOW332metaG_FD_119755 | JGI IMG/M metagenome (GOLD analysis project Ga0172378, IMG submission 119755) | Groundwater microbial communities from an aquifer near a municipal landfill in Southern Ontario, Canada - Pumphouse #3_1 metaG | ecosystem: Environmental > Aquatic > Deep subsurface >... | reverse complement strand
TCTATAAATCTTTCTCTTAGCTGTGAAAGAAAATGAAGAGGTCCTCCCAAAAATGCTACCTTTCCTCTTATAGGTCTGCCACAGGCCAGTCCGCTTATTGTTTGATTAACTACTGCCTGAAATATGGAAGCTGAAACATCTTCTTTTGATGCTCCATCATTAAGCAGCGGCTGAATATCAGATTTTGCAAATACTCCGCATCTGGCAGCTATTGGATATATATTTTTATGATGCTCTGAAAACTCATTTAATCCTAAAGCATCAGTCCGGAGCAGTGTTGCCATCTGATCTATAAATGCTCCGGTACCTCCGGCACAGGTACCATTCATCCTCTGCTCAATCCCGCCTTTAAAATATGTTATTTTTGCATCCTCTCCGCCTAGTTCTATGGCTACGTCAGTTTCAGGTATAAGATTTTCAACTGCATGGCTGCAGGCAATAACTTCCTGAACAAAAGAAACCTCCAGCCATTTTGATATGGATAGTCCGCCGCTTCCCGTCATCATAAGAGTAATCTCAATGTCTCCAAAAAAATCGTAGGCTTCCGTCAGAATATCAATAATAGTATTCTTAATATCGGAAAAATGCCTTTTATATCTTTGAAATATTATATTATTATTGTTTATAACTACAATTTTAACTGTAGTTGAGCCCACATCCAGGCCAAAATTCAGTACTTTCTTCATACTTTCCCTCTCAAATGTAAAATTATACTTATATTAAGGAAATTGCATAATAACCCTTTAAGTGATTTTGTTAAAGTTAACGATTAGATTTTAATTTATCTTTAATTATCTTATGATTATTATAAATTCCATAATTTTTCATACTATTATTATAGCATATTATGTAAGCAGCTGGTAATATGCAAATGTATGTATATATATTAATATTTTATTAAATTTATGAATTTCCATATAGTAAAAAAACCTGCCTAAGCAGGTTAAATGATTTTCTGATTAAATACATCCTTTAATGAAACTTTATTTATTCTATCCCTTATTATTTCTTTATCTATTGTATATAAATTAAGTTCCTTCATCCTTTCAAAATAATTAGAACCTGCAAAGGTGTACCTGCTTCTTCTTCCCTGCTTAATTTTCATTCTGTCATTAGCATAAGCTATGATATCACCAATTGCCAAGGTTCTTGGAAGTATTAAAGGTTTTATTCCAAGATAATACCTGACTGCATTATGTCCTGCTAAGGCTCCTGTGCATATTGCTTCTGTGTGGCCTACGAAAAGCCCGGCTTTTTCTCCAGCACAAAATAGATTTTTAAGTCCTTTTACTCTTAAATCATTTCCGGTTGGTGCAACAGATAAATATCTTATAGAATTTCCTTTTCCTCCGGCATAAGGATCTATATACCGTGCATTTTCAAAGCCTGGAATTTTTCTTAGCTTATCTAACGGAAAATAGGTAGTCATAAGCTTAATATGTCCAGTATCTAAAAGAATCAGATTTTCCGCATATTCTTTTAGAGCATATTGCTGGCATACCTTAGTCTTTAATTTATCTAAGTTTACATATTCCTCTGGAAGAGGAGCTGTATAGACTCCGGTTTTATTTAATTCCTGAATTATTTCATCTGACAGGCTTTCCCTGGAAAGTTCACAGGATCCGCTGAAAGCACCATAAACATCATCTTCTCTTTCTCCCTGAAGGTCAGCTATTCCTGCTCTGTAACTAATGCTGATCCTGGGTCCAAAGGCAGGGCACCTAAGTATGCACATGCAGCAGCCATTGCCGTATCTTAAACAGTTTCCCATAGGTCCGGTTGACCCGGTTGTCTCTATAAATACATCTGCCTCCATGTAAGAACCATCGGAAAAATGAATTCCCTTTATTTTTCTGTCTTTTACTTCCACATCTACCGCTCTTTTAATCAGGTTTATATTAACTCCAATCTCTTCTAAGTATCTTCTGACTTTAGGTTCAATTATATTTACATTATATAAATTTGCATGCTGATGACCTGAGAAATTAATGTTTTTATGAAGAGAAGATTCGTCGCAAATATTAATCAGATCACCTGCTCCAAGTTCAATAAGCTCCTCGGATGCTGTAAATCTGCCATTGTTTCTCATTATTCCACCTACATTACCAAGCCCTAAAAGCATATCTGTCTTTTCATAAAGGTAAACATCGGCTCCTGCTTTTTTAGCAGTTATGGAAGCGCTGCATCCAGCCCAGCCTCCGCCTATAATAACCACCTTCAAAATATCTCCCCCATGTTATATTAATCTTCTTTCTCTAAACAAATATTTTGGTTCAATCTGAAGTTTACATAATTTTTTTACCTTATGGCCTGAAAATCTGGCGCTGCAGGCACCGCATCCTCCCTCTCCGCAGCACATTTTTGCATTATTGCAGCAGGTAAATGATTTATCAGATATTAAGTCTGATATCCGCAGTATTATTATATCCTGTGCAGATACATGAATTAAATCCGTATCTTCCTTATACTTATTTAAAATATTAACAAATTCTTCTGTTAAATTCCCGTTTGAAAAAATATTTAAATAAATTTCTTTAATGTTATAGTTTTTAATTTTACTCTTTACATAAGACAAATCCAGGTTAGAAGTATCACTAATTAAAATAATATGGTTACCATTTTCTGTCAGCTTCTTAATTAACGGAATGGCAGGGATTATCCCTATTCCGTTTGTAATAATTAAGGCTCTTTTCTCTTTAAGAGAGTTTATTTTTTTAATTCCAAATATTCCATTCCAATAAGGGCCTCTTATAATCAGCTCTTTTTCAGATAAATCTATTGCCTTTGTTTTTGTACCTCTAAGCTCTATACCTAACTCTATATAATCTTCCTCTGTGTTTACTTCCAAAATTGAAATTGGAGTATCATAATAATTATCAAATTTTTCATTTCTGATAAATACAAAGCTTCCCACATAAGTTAATTCACCGGCCAGGGAATGTGGTACACTAACCTTTAAATAAAATACATTTTCCCTGCTTATTTTATTTTCTATTAAACATTTATAGCTTTCTCTTCCATTTTTAGATTTTTGCCCATTATTTATAAATTCTCCATATATGCATACTCCCTTCCAGTTTATACAGTCACAGAATTTTTCCCCTCTTAAGCAGGAGCATAATATACACTCTCCTGTTTCTGCCAGGCTGCAGGGGCAAAATCTGGTTCCTGCGTCAATGCAGTCTATATACTCATAGTCCATAAGTACTCTCCGAAATTACTATACTATAGAATATAAAAACTTCCTCAAATATGTTCGTAAGAATTTAGAGAGTACAATTTTTTCTTTACCTTTTCATACCATTTTTTAAATTTATTTTTATAATCTATATCATTTTGTGAATACAATCTGCAGGAGAATATTATATCATCATCTTTAAATACACATAATGTTCCAATCCTGTCTCCCTTTTTTACAGGAAGAGGATCATCATTCATATATACTTTATAGCTTAAGCTTTCGCCAATGCCAACAGGCAGTGACACATCTTCAGATACAGTAAGAAAAGCTTTTTTATCTCCATAAGGAATACTTATTTCAGATACAGTATCTCCTTTTTTTAGTATGGTCTTAAAACTGTAATTTTCCATTACATAATTGTACAGCTTTTTAGTTACATTCCACCTGTCACTGCAGTTTAATAAAACTATTATTATGTTTCTGTTATTAGTATTAACGGAAGTTACCAGGCACTTCCCGGCGTTTCCTGTGAAGCCTGTTTTTACTCCATTGGCTGCAGGAATTAAATAAAGTATCTTATTGATATTATGGTAGCTTCTAGTAAATAATCCCTGACCGTTTGTATCCTTAGTTGATACTATCTCATTGAAAACACTATTTTTCATTCCTATTGAGGTAAAATATGCCAAATCATAAGCTGTTGAATAATGCTGATCATTGTCTAGTCCATGAGGTGATGTGAAATGGGTGGTTAATACTCCCATTTCCTTTATATATGAATTTACCATATTCATAAAATTTTCTTCACTTCCGCCAATTCCCTCAGCTATAGCAATAGCAGCATCATTTCCTGATCTTAACATAAGACCGTATAAAAGCTCCCTTAAGCTTATTTCTTCCCCTTCTTTATATCCTACTTTTGATCCTGATACCCTGGCTGCTTTTTTTGATATAGTATATTTTTCATCCAGATTTCCGTATTTTATTGCAACCAAAGCCGTTACAATCTTGGTAGTGCTTGCATTAGCAGTCTCTTCATATCCATTTTTATTATATAAAACCCTATTTGTTGTTCCATCTAATACTACTGCATACCTGGAATTTATATTTGGCTCTGCTGATACGGTGACGCTGATCAGTAAAATAGAGATAAATATAAAAATCAACAATTTATTTTTCAATTTATCACCCTCAATTAAGGAAAATTTTAATTTCCCGATTTAATCTTATTATTATTCTAAGTAATTTTGTAATAAATACTCATACAAATTATTCCATACTATTTTTATCAAACGTGAAATTAATATATTTTTATGGCAATACTAATAAATGGAGTTTTGGAGGAAATTATGATATATTTTCTAGTAATTTTACTATTCATTCCCATTCCCATGATTATCAAAATTAAATACCAGCGGAAATTAGATATTTATATATATAACAAGAGAATTAGTTTTCGTAAAAATAAGAAAAAGAAAAAGAAAAAATCAATTCATCGGAAAAAATTTAAGATATTTTGGAAACCGTATATTAAATTTAATATAAAGCTTGTATATGGATTTGATGATGCAGCTGCTACTGCCATATCTTATGGTCTTATTTTTTCTGTTTTGCCATTAATAAAAAGATTACTCTGTAATTTTTTTAATGTTAAAGGTTTTTCCCAGGATATTAAGCTGGATTACGAAAGAAAAATATTCAATTTATATATAAGATGCATAATATTTATTAATATTGCGCAAATTATAGTAGACCTGATTTATATAATTTATTTTAATTTAAAGAGAGGTGTATTTTATGGAAAACCATCCAATAGACAGTCTAATGAAAAGCACCATGGAAAATCTTAAGGAAATGATTGATGTAAATACTATAGTAGGAGATGCTGTTTATAATGCAGACGGCTCAGTTATCCTGCCTATTTCTAAAGTATCTTTTGGATTTGCTACAGGAGGAAGTGAATTTAAGAGCGGAGGTAATAATATAACCTACCCCTTTGGAGGAGGAGCTGGTGCAGGAGTTTCTGTAAAGCCTGTAGCATTTTTAGTTATAAGGGAAGATAAGGTCAGACTTCTTCAGGTAGATGGAGAAAACATTTATGATAAACTTATAGATTCTGTACCTCAGCTTATGGATATAATTAAAGATTATTGTAAAAAGGATAAAAAAGAAGAAGAAATGGAGTAATTACTCGATTTCTTCTTCAAATTCCGAAATATTAGGTAAATCTTTTATAGAATTCAAGCCAAAATATGTTAAGAAATCACTGGTTGTAGCATATAGAATGGGTCTTCCTATTACATCCAGTCTTCCTTTTTCAATTATCAATCCTTTTTGCAAAAGTGTATTTACAGCACTATCTGACTTTACCCCTCTTATCTCTTCTATTTCTAATCTTGTTATTGGCTGTTTATAAGCAATTATTGACAGAGTCTCTATAGACGCCTGAGATAATGATTGTCTATAATTTATTTTTAATAATTTCTGAATATAGGAATTATTTTTTCTTTTTGCTGCCAGATAGTACTCATTATTGCTTATTATAAGTTCAATACCCCTTTCTTCTTTTAAGTATTCATCCCTTAACTGAAGGAGAAGGTTTTTTGTTTTAGCCTCTGCCACTTCTATTATTTCTGCTATGTCCTTAAGCTTTAGCCTGTCTCCGGATGTAAATAAAAGCCCTTCTATTATTGATATTAGTCTTTCTCTATCTGAAATCTGACAAAACTCAATTTGATTTATACTAACTTCTTCCATCTATATTATCCTCTCTATATATATTTCATTAAAATTATCTCTTTGCACTGCTTTAACTTCTTTTTGTTTTACTAATTCTAAGAGTGCAAGGAAGGTAACTACCAGCTCCAGTTTATTATTACAGCTTAAACTGAGTTTAGAAAACTCAATTATTCTATTATTAAATAATTTTTGTCTCAGCTCCTCCATCTTGTCCTCTACTCTATAGGTATCTGCTGATATTTTATCATTTATTCCATTAGTATTTATTTTTTCTTTATTTCTTTCAATAAGTTCTTTATATATTCTATATAAATCCATTAAAGTTTTCCCGGAAAAAAGTTCTTTATCTATATCCTTTTGGAAACTATCATCTATAATTTCAGGTTTTTTTACATAAAAAGGCCCAAATTTTTCTTCTTTTTTTCTAAGATATAAAGATATTTCCTTGAACTTTTTATATTCTATAAGCTTTTGTATAAGCTTTGCTTTAGGGTCCTCCTCCTCAGTTTCATTTTCCTTATTTTTAGGAAGAAGCTCTCTTGATTTTATCTCTAGAAGAGTTGCTGCCATTACGATAAATTCTGAGGTTATCTCTAAATCCATTTCTTTCATGTTATTTATATATTCTATATACTGATTAGTAATTTCAAATATTGATATATCATATATACCAAGCTGATTTGCTTTTATAAGATGAAGCAATAAATCAAAAGGTCCTTCAAAATTACTTATTTTTATATTTACAGCCATAAATTTCTCCTAAACTAAAGTATTTAATCTAAATTTCAAGTCTCTTTTTATAATATCTCCTATCTCTTTTCCCTTATAGCCCAATAACTTAAGATCTTGTCCAGATAAGGAAGATGATAAACTTACTAAGTTCTTATTAAAATTAATCACTTTATAAAGAACTTTATCATCACTCATTAAAAATTTGAAATCATAGGGTGTCAGCTTGCTTAAAATTGAATATATTTGGTAATTGTTATTTGATAAGATAAGACTCTTTAATATTTCTTTTTCAACAAAGTTTAATATAGCTTTCCTTAATTTTTTATTAATAATACTGTTATCTATAAAATAATTTATTTTATGTATGTCTTTTATACATAAAATTAGCTTTATTAATCTGTCTTCATGATTTTGTAAATTAAGAAATGAGTAATTTTCATTAAATTTAATTATATCTAAATCTAAAATATTTAAATAAGACAGCTCTAAAACTTGCTTAGTCCACTTATCTTCCTTTAAAAGAATAAGTATCTCTTTAACTATTCTATCATTACTTAATATTGACGTAAATTTACTCCTTACTTCTTTTTTTATTTCTTCTTCATCTTCGTAAACAAAATCATATCTTACCTTATACTTTATTCCTCTAAAAATTCTGGTACCATCTTCATTATAGCTATTTTTATGTATTTTTCTTATTTTTCTATTTATTATATCATCTATTCCTGAAAAATAATCTATAATATTATTATTTTTTATATCATATGCCAGAGAATTTATTGTAAAATCTCTTCTGAATAAATCATCATATAAGCTTGCCTTCTCTACTTTTGGCAGAGCTCCGCTGTAGTTATAGTATTCCTTTCTCATCAGAATCAGATCAATTATTTTGTCCTTATATTTTACCTTAGCAGTTTTAAACTCTTTATTATACAAATATTTATCAAAGGGAAGCTTTGGAAGTAACTCTTTAGGATCACAGTCCAGGCAGAAATCCAGATCTTTAACAGGAATATTAAGAATAGAATCTCTTACTGCTCCGCCAACCAAATATATATTGATATTTTGACTTATAGCTATCTTTTTCAATTCATTTATAATATATAAACTACAAGAGTCAAATTTCTGAAGTATGTCCATATTTCACCTCAAATTAAAGCTTATTTATATTATAGCAAAGGAAATTACATAATACAAAAATCATTATTATGTAATTTCCCAAAATTAATTTGCTAAACTCCAAGGAAAAATAATTTTTGGAGACCATCATTTAAATTTTTAAGTAAGCCTCCCCGTCGTACCTGCTGATCTGTCCATATATCTATTCTTCCAATGATCTTACCATTTGCATAAACTTCACAGTATCCTATTTTATCTCCCTTTTTAAATATTTTCTTATCCTGATCTATTACACATTTTGTGGTTATTTGGTTATTTGTTCCTTTTAGTAATAACACCTTAAAATCACTGCAGGCTTTACCTGTAAAATATTTATCTTTCTTTTTATTTAAATATATTTTTTCAATATCCTGATCCTTGGTTATTATTGTTTTATATTCATATTTAGAAAAGCCATAATTCATCAAAGAGGAAGCATCTCTATTTCTTACTTTATAACTGGGAGCACCCATAATAACCGTCAGCATCCTTACGCTGTCTCTTACTGCTGTTGCTGATATGCAGTACTTTGCTTCTTCTGTATATCCTGTTTTAAGTCCGTCGCAGCCTTTGAAAAACCTGACTAATTTATTATGATTTACTAAACCTATAGGAGTTTTTCTTCCCTCTGTTATTGTCTCCATATAAGTTCCGGTATATTTTAATATAGTTTGATGCTTCAGAAGTTCTCTGGACATTAATGCTATATCATAAGCTGAAGTTAGATGACCACTCTCCGGGAGTCCTGTAGAATTTTTAAAGCTGGTATCCTTCATATCCAGATCCTTAGCTCTTATATTCATAATATCTACAAAGGCATCCTCACTGCCTGCTATATACTCAGAAAGTGCAACAGCTGCATCATTGCCGCTGGCAATTGCAACTCCTTTTATAAGCTCCTCCACTGTCCTTATCTCTCCTGTATCTAAAAGCATAGTTGAGCCGCCCATTTTTTTAGCATTTTCACTGATTGTCACTTTGTCATTTAGATGAATCCTGCCGGAATCAATATACTCCATAGTTATAAGCATAGTCATAATCTTTGTAACTGAAGCCGGAGCAAATTTCTGATGTATATTTTTTTCATATATTATTTCACCGGTAACAGGCTCCATAAGAAGCGCAGATTTTGCTTCTACCTCTATACCATCGGCATATGAAAAGATTCTGATAAATGATGTAAAAAATGCTAAAACAAGAAAAAATATGACAAGCCTTTTCTTCATTCAATTAACCTCCTTTTAATATTATTTTTTCCTAAATAAAAATAAATATTAAAAAAAGCCTGCCTGAGCAAGCTTTTTTTAGTAGTATAAAAGTTTTATTTTACCATTCCATATATCAATGGAATATTTAGCTTATTTTCCCCTATCTGGTAATTTTTCAAAAGGTCTTTTTTTGCTTTTTCTGCTTTTCCCAAACTGTTTGAATAAATAAATGCTAAAGTATCTCCAGCCTTAACAAGGTCCCCTCTTTTTTTATTTAGGCAGACACCCACAGAAAGGTCTATGCTGCTTTCCTTTGTGGCTCTTCCTGCACCCAGCTCCATAGCAATACGTCCTATGTTTTCAGCGTGAATTTTTTCAACGAATCCTGCCTTTTCACTTATTACCGGATGTATATATTTTGCCTTAGGGAACAGATCTGTATTATCAACATATGAACTGTCTCCACCTTGAGCCTCCACAAACTCCTTAAGCTTTTCTATGGCACTTCCGTCTTTTATGGTTCCACTCAGCATTTTTTTCGCTTCCTCTGCTGTTTCTGCCTTTCCTGCTAAAACTACCATGCTGCTTCCAAGCTCCAGACAAAGGCTTAACAGATCAGAAGGTCCCTGGCCTTTAAGTGTATCTATAGCTTCAATTACCTCTATAGCATTTCCTACAGCATTTCCTAAGGGCTGGTCCATATCTGATATAACAGCTACTGTTTTTCTTCCTACATTTTTTCCTATTTCAACCATCTCTTCTGCTAAAGCAAAGGCATCTTCCTTATTTTTCATGAAAGCTCCGTCTCCTACCTTAACATCAAGAACTATGGCATCTGCTCCTGAGGCTATTTTTTTGCTCATTATGCTTGATGCTATAAGGGAAATATTATCTACTGTAGCAGTAACATCTCTAAGTGCATAAAGCTTCTTATCTGCCGGAGCCAAAGCCCCAGTCTGTCCTGCTACTGCTATATTTATTTTATTTACATTTTCAATGAATTTTTCTTCACTTAATTCCACTGTAAAACCCTTAAAGGATTCCAGTTTATCTATGGTACCGCCGGTATGTCCCAGTCCTCTTCCGGACATCTTGGCAACTTTTATTCCAAGTGCTGCTACCATTGGAGCTAAGACCAGGGTTGTAGTATCTCCAACTCCTCCGGTACTATGCTTATCTACCTTTATACCTTCAATCTTTGACAAGTCCAGCTTATCTCCTGAGTTTACCATTGCCATGGTAAGATTTGCAGTCTCTTCCTTATTCATCCCCTTGAAATATATGGCCATAAGAAGAGCAGATACCTGGTAATCAGGTATCTCTCCTTTAGTATATCCATTAATGAAAAAATCTATTTCCTGTTTATTTAAAACTTCACCATTTCTTTTTTTCATTATAATGTCATACATTCTCATTATACTGCCTCCTAAATCCTGTCAGCAATTTCTGTTACTAAGGATAAAAAGTTATTTTTTGCTCTGTTGGCATTTGCAAGTACTATTTCGTGACTTACAGGCTCCAGAGTAGCTGCTACTGCCATATCAGTTATACAGGATATTCCAAGTACCTTCATTCCCATATGATTTGCAACTATTACCTCAGGAACCGTGGACATTCCTACAGCATCTGCTCCTATCATCCTAAGCATCCTAAGCTCAGCCGGAGTCTCAAAGTTTGGACCTGCAACAGATACATATACTCCCTTATTTACATGAATAGAAAGATCAAGGGCTGCCTTTTCTGCAATTGCTATAAGATCTCTGCTGTAAGCCTGAGACATATCAGGAAATCTGGGTCCTAACTCTTCATAGTTCTTTCCAATAAGAGGATTATCTCCCAATAGGTTTATATGGTCTGTGATTATCATCAGCTCTCCTGCATGGTAAGAAGGGTTCATTCCCCCGGCGGCATTGGTAACTATAATTTTATCTAATCCTAATGCTTTAGCAGTTCTTACTCCGAAAGTAACAGTTTCCATTGAATACCCCTCATAGTAATGAAATCTGCCATTAAATGCAAGAACCCTTTTACCCCTTAAGTCTCCTATAATAAGCTCTCCCTTATGGCCTGAAACGGTGGATACCGGAAATTCAGGTATATCCTTATAGGAAATCTTAATCTGATTTTCAATTGTCTCTGCTAAGTCCCCCAGCCCAGTTCCTAATATTATTGCTAAATCTATATTTTCATCATATATTCCATTAATATACTTTTTGGCTTTTTCTATTCTATCTAATAAATTCATAATTTCCTCCTAAATCAAAGCTATTATATTTTCTATTAAAGATGTAAATTTATCTTTAACTTTATTTGATGTTTCTATTACCTCTTTATGATTTAAAGGCTTCGGAAGTATCCCTGCGGCCATATTGGTAATACAGGATATGCCAAGTACCTCTAGATTTAAGTATCTGGCTGCAATCACCTCAGGGACTGTAGACATTCCTACTGCGTCTCCCCCTAAAAATCTGATCATCTTAATTTCTGCAGGAGTTTCATAACAGGGTCCTGTGGTTATATAATATATTCCCTGCTGCAGCTTTATATTTAGTTTATGAGAGGCTTTTAATGCAATATCAATAAGTTTTTTACTGTAGGCGCCCAGCATATCAGGGAACCTGGGTCCTATTTTTTCATCATTTTTCCCAAAAAGAGGATTGTCAAAGGACATATTAATACTGTCTTTTATAATCATAAGATCTCCGGGATTAAAGGAAGTATTAACTCCTCCGGCAGCATTTGTGACAATTAAAGATGATACTCCAAGTCCCTTCATTATGTATACAGGAAGAGTTATTCTATCCATGCTGTAGCCTTCATAATAATGAAACCTTCCCTGCATCATTATTACCTTTTTGCCCATAAAATCCCCTATTACAAACTGTCCCTTATGGCCTTTTACAGTTGATTTTGGAATATTTGGTATATCTTCATATTTTACTATTATCTTATTTTGAATTTTATCTGCTAAATCACCTAAACCTGAACCTAAAATAACGCCAATATCTATTTTTTCATTTACATATTTTTTTATACAGCTTAAGCTTTCATCAACTATTTTAATATCCAAGCTTACTCCTCCTTCAATATATTCTCTACAAAACTATCTCCAGGCAGCTGATTTTCTACTTTTAAAAGCTGAAGAACACTTTTACCAATGTCTGTAAAACTATTCCTTATTCCAATATTAATATTTTTCTTAATAGCTTCTCCATAAACAAGAACAGGAATATACTCTCTTGAGTGGTCAGTGCCAGGTGTGGTTGGATCGCAGCCATGGTCTGCAGTTATTATAAGTACGTCACCTGTGTTCATGGCTTTTGTTATCTCAGGAAGTCTTCTGTCAAAAGCCTCCAGTGCCTCCTTATAACCCGCAGCATTATTTCTGTGGCCATAAAGCATATCAAAATCAACCAGATTAGTAAATATTAACCCCTTCTTATTTTCCTTCATATATTCTAAAGTTTTATCTACTCCGTCCATATTATTTTTTATATGAACAGCCTCTGTTATACCTTTTTTATTAAATATATCCTCTATTTTGCCTACAGCCATTACAGATAGTCCCTTTTCTTTTAAATAATCCAGCATGGTTTTCCCCGGCGGATCTATGGCAAAATCTCTCCTGTTTGATGTCCTTTTAAATTCTCCTGCCTTTCCAATAAAAGGTCTTGCAATTACCCTGCCTACAAGTTTGTCACCTATAAGCATTTCCCTGGCTATAGTACATATTCTATATAATTCGGTCAGGGGAATCACATCTTCATGGGCTGCTACCTGGAAAACACTGTCAGCTGACGTATAAACAATGGGCTTCCCTGTTTTTACATGCTCTTCTCCCAGCCTTTCTATTATCTCTGTGCCGGATGCAACAACATTTCCAATAATTTTTCTTCCTATCTTATTCTGGAATTCATCTATGATTTCTTTTGAAAAGCCATTAGGATAAGTCTTTAACGGCTTTTCCAAAACAACTCCTGATATCTCTAAGTGTCCGGTTACTGTATCCTTTCCAATGGATTTCTCCTTGCATTTCCCATATGCTCCTTTAGGATCAGATACCCTTTTAAGTCCTTTAATGCCAGTTATATTTCCCAGTCCTATTTCCTCCATATTTGGAAGATTTATGCCCCCAAATTTTTTAGATATATTACCGATAGTATCGCTTCCCGTATCTCCAAATAGATAAGCATCTTCCATTTCACCTGCGCCTACGCTGTCTAAAACCATAAGAATGACTCTTTTAACCATATGTATTCTCCTCTCTAAGCTCTCGGGTGGGCTTTATTGTATATTTCTCTAAGTTTATTTCTTTTCTTAATATTAGCATATATTAATGTAGTTGTTAACTCCTTATGTCCCATCAGCTCCTGTATAGATTTAATATCTGCTCCATTTGACAAAAGGTGAACTGCAAATGAATGGCGGATAGTGTTTAAATCTATTTCCTTTGTAATATCTGCATTTCTTGCTCTCTCTTTTAATATTTTCCATAGTCCCTGTCTTGATAATTTACTTCCTAATAGATTCAAAAAGAGATAATCATTTTTTTCCTTCTCAATATTTACTCTTACATCTAAGTATTTAGTTATTGCTGTTTCTGCCATATCTCCAAAGGGTATTATTCTCTCCTTTCCTTTTGAATCTATGCAAATTATATATCCCATTTTCAAATTTAAACTGTTTAATTTCAAATTAACCGTTTCATTTGCTTTTAATCCACAGGCATACATTAGCTCAAGTACAGCTCTGTCCCTGATTCCTTTTAAAGAATCAGTTTCAATTGATATAAGCAGCCTGTCTATTTCTTCTATATCAAGTATTACAGGAATTTTCCTTTCAGTTTTAGGTATGTCCTGTTTTAACGTAGGGTTAAAACTTAAATAATCATTCTTATAAAGAAACTTAAAAAAATTCCTGACAGATATTAATTTTCTTGCCACAGTTGTTTTTATATAACCCTTTCCTGATATATAATCTGTAAATTCAGAAAAATCACTGTCCTTAACCTCTTTAATATTAGTATTCCCCTTTTTAAGAAAACAACAAAACTCATCTAAATCCTTGCTGTAGGCCAAAACCGTATTAGGGCTTGTCCTTTTATTTTCCAGATACTGCTTATACTTTTCCATAAAGAAATCCACTTAATCACGACCTCACTATTAATACCTTTATCAATGAAGGAGAAATGTATGATTGATAAAAAAAGCCTATAATCATTACAAACAGGATAAAAACATATCCTATAGAGTAATTATAGAATTTTATCCAATAATTTTCAATCAATCTTCTATTTATCTTGTTTTTTAACTTGTCAGCAGAAAATTTCATAGCTATTGATGATCCAACTAAAATGCAGGGTATAAAAAATATATTTTGGGGAAGTATCCCCAATAGGTTAACCCATATCCCTTTTGTTCCCAATCCAAGAGTAATAAAGCTTACGCTGAAACCCAATGTAAATCCCTTTATAAAATCCAGAATTAATATAAATGGTATCCCAATGGCTGTAATCCCAAGAAGCCAGATGAAAATGATGTATGGTACATTGCTTTTCAAGGTTTCCTTAAATATTTCAGCACCATTTAAAGATTCATTCTTAAAATTGTATGTAAGACTTTCAAAATATTTAGCAACAGTCTCAGAATTACTGTTTCCCATATACTTAACAACATATATTCCAAGCACTATGCCGGTAGATACTGCTATTAATGAAAGTATATAGAACCAAAAATTGTCACTTATATGCTTGGCTATATTTAAGTTCAAATTTAATTTTTTCATATTATACCTCCTACACTTTTACTGAGATAATTGCATAATTACATTTGGCTGTATTTTTAATAAAATTTTAATTTTAAATTATGCAATTTTCCTATTTTAAATTTATGAAAGAGCAAGAGAGTATATACCTTTATTAAAAAATTCTATTCAAACATAAATGCACTTATAGTTTTAGCATCTAAAATTTCTCCATTTTTAATCATTTGAAGTAACTTTACTTTTTTTATTTTATGAACACTTATAAATTCATCTTCATCTCCGCCGATTTTTCCATTGTATAACCCTGTGGCCTTGTATAGATGAATTACTTCATTACAAAATCCCGGAGAAGAGACTATTTTCCCAAGATATGTGAAATTTTTTGCTTTGTATCCTGTTTCCTCTTCCAATTCTCTTTTTCCGCAGTCTTCCGGGTTTTCTCCGTTTTCCAGTTTTCCCGCAGGAATCTCCAGCATAATTTTTTCAAATGGTTTTCTAAACTGCTGGACTAATATAATTGTATCTGAATCTAAGTATGCCAGTATTCCAACTCCGCCTGGATGATAGACCAGTTCCCTTAAAGACTTTATTTTATTTGGCACCTCTACCTCTGCTACTTTCAGACTTATAATTTTACCATTATAAATCTCTTCCTCTTTTATTGTTTTCTCATAATATTCCATATGTCCTCCAAAAACATAACCTATATGCAGTGCATATAGGTTATGATACTTTATTTTGCAGCCTTAATTTATCAGCCACCATGGCGATAAATTCTGAATTAGTGGGTTTTCCCTTTTCATAATTTACAGTATATCCAAATATCTTGTTTATTGTTCCTATTTC
>Ga0172378_10003100_pt1 | contig 15629 bp, 15 predicted proteins | sample GrowelOW332metaG_FD_119755 | JGI IMG/M metagenome (GOLD analysis project Ga0172378, IMG submission 119755) | Groundwater microbial communities from an aquifer near a municipal landfill in Southern Ontario, Canada - Pumphouse #3_1 metaG | ecosystem: Environmental > Aquatic > Deep subsurface >... | reverse complement strand
GGGAAACCCTTTGAGGAGTGCTATGACATTGTAAATCTTGTTCCGAGTCAGGAGTATATGGAGATTTATGATCAGGCAGTGCAGATTCTGACTGATCTTGGACTCGATTACTGGGAGAAAAGGTAGGTGCAGGTCTTCCCTCCTGACAGGGCTGACACGGGTTTTTGACTGCAAATCTCTGTCAGGAGGTAATAACATACGGAGGGTGGATCGAAGGGATCACGTGGACTCTAAATCCATGCAGCCGGGTGCGACTCCCGGACTCTCCGCCATTGTTTGGAGCGACTATGCAACATACAATAATTTTTGAACCGGATGGATGTCGCGGTACATGCGAAGATCGAACTGATCTGATTGCAGCTGCGCAGCATCTTGGTGTGGATATTGAGACACCCTGTGGTGGGAATCAGGTTTGTGGGAAATGTATCGTACAGTTGAAACCTTTGACAAACCACGGAGAAGCGTCCTCTTTTGCTCTGCCGGAGCCAAACGAAAAAGAAGAAAAACTTCTGTCCCAGGAACTCCTTAATCAGGGGTATCGGATGGCCTGTTGTACCGGGGTTACCTGTGATCTGGCCGTATTTGTTCCAGAGCAGAGCAGAAGATCCGCGCAGGTTATTCTCGAAGATGGTCGAAAGACTGAGCGTACTCTCTGTCCTGCAGTCAGGCTTTACCAGGTCGAAATGACCAGAGCGACTATTGATGATAATCGCGATGATCAGATGCGTTTGCTGGATGCTCTGCGGCAACAGGGAGTTGGTCAGCCTTTATCTTTTGATCTTACTGTCCTGCAACGGCTGCCGGTCGTGATCCGTAAACAAGGATGGAAGGTCACCGTCGGTATATGGAATGACGCGGAAATCATTTTTATTGCTCCCGGTAAAGTTGAGCGGCTCTATGGGGTGGCGATAGACATTGGTACTACCACTATTGCCGGTTTCCTCGGAGATCTGAGCAGCGGTGAGATTGTCGCGAAAAACTCGTTGACGAATTCGCAGGTCCAGTATGGAGATGATGTCTTGTCCCGGGTCAGCATGTGCATGATGGATGATGATGGGCTGGCAAAACTGGGGGATGTAGTACATGCGGATATCAATACTCTGATTGACCGGCTGAGTGCTGATTCTGAAATTGATCGTGCTCTGATTGTGGATGCCACTGTGGTTTTTAACACGGTCATGCATCACATTTTTCTTGGTATTACCCCCGATTATCTTGGTACCTCACCTTTTGTCTCTGCCAGTCGGAGCCCGCAGAACACGAAGGCCAGAGAGCTTGGTATTGTCATCAGCGGAGGGGCATATATCCACAGCCTTCCGATAGAAGCAGGTTTTGTCGGCGCAGATAATGTGGGGGTTCTTCTGGCTGAAAAATTCTGTTCCCGCAACAAGATTCAGCTGCTTATCGATATCGGGACAAACGGGGAAATTAATGTCAGTGATGGTCATCGGGTGATGTCTGTTTCCTGTGCCACTGGACCCGCTTTTGAAGGAGCGCAGATCAGTCATGGCATGCGCGCTGCTGAGGGTGCAATTGAACGGGTCTGGATTGATCCGGTGACAAAGGAAGCAACTGTCCAGATTATCACTGGTGGCGCAGAGGACAGGGAAGTAAAGGCAAAAGGTATTTGCGGTTCAGGAATTATTGATGTTGCTGCTGAACTCTTTAAATCCGGTTTACTTCTGGCAGATGGACGCCTCGATAAAAAACAACAGTGCGATCGTCTCCGGCTTGATGAAAAAGGGAGATGCGAATATGTGCTTGTCCGGAAAAGTGAGACCTCTACCGGTCAGGATATTGTCGTAACCCAGAAAGATATCAGAGCGATCCAGCTGGCGAAGTCGGCGCTTTATGCCGGGATAAAGATTCTGATGCGCCGTCTTGATATTTCACATTTCGATTCAGTTATCCTTGCCGGGGCCTTCGGCAGCTATGTCAACGTAGAGAGTGCTCTGGTTCTTGGCATGTTTCCTGATTGTGCCGTTGAGAGTGTGGAAGTCGTCGGCAATGCGGCAGGAGAAGGTGCGATCCGGGCAATGTTTGATGTCAATGAGCGTGTGGAAGCCGCACGCATAGCATCCTTTGTCGAATTTGTTGAAACAGCGATAGAGCCTGATTTTACCCAACATTTTACAGATGCCATGTTTTTTCCCCATCGGACAGATCGTTTTCCCCATATCCAGCATTTGCTGGATGCAATTCCGGTTGCAGAACCTTAACAATCGGTCAGGAGGTTGTGAGATGGATGCTGTAACCTGTTTTTCCTGTACCCGGGATGAGACGGAAGATTTGCCTTTTTCGCTTCTTGAAGATCTTGGCATTACCGCGCACAGTGCACACTCAAAGGCTGAATCGATGGCCAGGGTCTGCATGGCCCGCGCTGCTCAGAATAACGATGTGTTTTGTCGAATTCCCTTTTGTGTAACGGTGGAGGCAGAAGCCTTCGGGGCAATCGTTGATATTCCCGATGACGGGAGTGCTCCGGGAAGTGCCCGATTTATCTTCAATGCAATTGAGCAGCTGGCCGATCTGCGTTCCATGGATCTGACAGCCGGTCGGATTGACGAAGTGCTGAACTGTATCGAAATTATGACGCAGCAGGAGAAAAAAGTTTGCCTCGGTGTTGAAGGGCCATTCACCATTCTGAGTTTTCTCATTGACTCCTCAATTATTTTTAAGAGCATCATAAAGAATCGTCAGTTTCTTGATCAGGCACTGACCATTATTGAAGAGAGCCTTGTCACATACATTACAGCCGCTTTTCAATGCGGAGCGGAGATGGTGTCTTATGCTGATCCCGCAGGGGCAATGCAGTATTTCGGTCTTGACCTGTATAAAGATGTTGTTGGAAGAAGCAGTTATCGAATCCTCAGGAGGCTGGAAAGCGCTCCATGTATAGGACTTGTGCATCTTTGCGGCCAGAGTTCGCTGAGCTTTGTAAAAGCGGGCTTTTGCAGGGCCATAAAGGTTGAGGTCCCCGGGGCTGAGACCTACGGCCAGAGTCTGCAGGTAGTTGCAGATCGAAAAACTCCAGTTCTTCTCGGCCATAACTGCATGAAAAATACCCATGTGAAAATGAAAAAGCCGATTGTCTGGCAGATTGAGTTGAATTGAGGAGGTTTGAATGACAACAGATATTCCCTGGAGCGAACTGCAGAAAAGACGGTTGCAGGATCTCAACGGGTTGCCAGACATGAGCGACAGTACATTTGCGTCCACAGCAGAACGGGATGCCTCTTTCAAAAAGCAGGAAAGGTTCTTGACAGACGAGGCAAAGACGAAACTGAACGATACCATGGACGGAATCAGGCGCCCGGCCCTGTGCCAAATGGAGTCAATTCTTACCGATGTCCTTATTCAGGCAGGGTTTACCCAGGTAACTACTCCGGTGATTCTCCCTAAGAGTATGCTCGCAAAAATGACTATTGATGATGAGCATGCCCTCTCTTCACAGGTTTTCTGGCTTGATGAAAAGAGGTGTCTGCGGCCGATGCTGGCCCCCAATCTCTACGTTCTCCTTAAGGATCTGGTGAGGCTGCGAAAGGAACCCGTCAAAATTTTTGAAATTGGGTCCTGCTTTCGGAAAGAATCCCAGAGCAGCAGACATTTGAACGAATTCACGATGCTGAATCTTGTCGAATGGGGACTTGAAGAAAGTGATCGGCACCGACGACTTGAGGAATATGCACAACTGGTGATGGATGCAGCTGGTATTAATGATGTCCATCTCGAACATGAGAATTCGGTAGTTTACGGCGATACCATTGATGTCATGCAGGGGGAACTGGAGCTTGGTTCTGGAGCGATGGGGCCGCATTTTCTCGATGGTAACTGGGGAATGACCGGGGCGTGGGTTGGTATAGGTTTTGGCCTTGAACGGTTGACCATGGTGCATGAAGGCAGTCGGAATGTTCGCAGCGTTGGCAAAAGTATCTCCTATTTCAATGGTGTTCGTTTGAATCTGTAGAAGTAAGAAGTTATTCACTTATCACTTGAATTCAGGCAGGATAATTCTGAAAGGATCAAAATTATGAAGAGTCTGGGAAAGGTATTTAACAAAGCACTGCAGGAAGAAACTCTCAGCTCGGATGAAATTTCAGCTTTGCTGCACATTTCCGGTGGGGAAGGGCAGCAGGCTCTCTTTGAGACAGCCCGGACACTGCGGCATCGGTATTTCGATAATTTCGTTGGCCTGTATGGCTTTGTCTATTTTTCGACCTACTGCCGTAATGACTGCAGTTTTTGCCTTTATCGACGGTCCAATGCCACCTGTGAACGGTATCGCAAAACCACGGAGGAAATTGTTACGGCATCGAAGTTTCTCGCTGAATCCGGAGTGAATCTTATCGACCTTACCATGGGTGAAGATCCGGCGTATCTCAATGCGGGTGAGAAGGGGTATGAACAGCTTGTTGATATTGTCCGTCGTGTAAAAAACGCCACGGGACTGCCCGTTATGATTTCACCTGGCGTGGTGCCGAAAGAGGTTCTCAAGGAGCTGAAAGAGGCTGGTGCCACCTGGTATGCCTGTTATCAGGAAACCCACAATCATGAACTGTTCCACAAGCTTCGTCTTCACCAGAGTTATGAAGAACGATGGGAGATAAAAGAGTATGCCCGTCAGATTGGAATGTTGATTGAAGAGGGGTTACTTGTCGGGGTGGGGGAGAAGCTGGAAGACGCCGTGCAGTCAATGCATGTCATGCAGGAGCTTGGTGCCGATCAGGTTCGAGCCATGACCTTTGTGCCGCAGGCAGGGACCCCTCTTGCGGCAAGAGTGCAGACAGCAAATCATTATGAGTTGAATCTTATTGCCGTGATGCGGATTTTGTTCCCTGTGTGTTGTATTCCGGCATCGCTTGATGTCGAAGGAATACAGGGACTTAATGACCGGCTTGACGCAGGGGCTAATATCGTTACCTCCATCATTCCGCCGCTCTCGGGACTGCAGGGGGTTTCTCAAAGCACTCTGGATATTGCTGAAGGTTATCGGACAGTGGAAGGTGTGCGGCCGCTGCTTTCCAGACTGGGGCTGAAGCCTGCCGATAATGAACTCTATCTTTCGTGGTTAAAACGTTTCGAACAGCATCGTGAAGGCTGGAAAACGAAGGAGGCTGCATGAATGTCGCAATTCTGGGAGGAAAGCTGCAGGGGGTAGAGGTTGCCTATCTTGCGAAGAAGGCCGGGTGGCACACAGTGGTGGTCGACATGGATCCGCAGGCTCCCGCCCGAGGAATCTGTGATGAGTTCCTCTCTTTTGATCTGATGGAGCGTGAACCGTTACTGTCGCTCATGGGTCAGGTGGATCTGGTTCTTCCGGCAATTGAAGATAAAGATGTGCTCAATTTTGCGGAGGAGTGTGCTGGCAGAGCGGGTGTCCGTTTTGTCTATGACAGGGATGCTTATCTTCTCTCCTCTTCAAAAATTAGATCAGACTCTCTTTTTGAGCAGCTTGGTATTGCCGCGCCTCAGCCATGGCCGCTTTGTGATTTCCCGATCACGGTGAAACCGTCAGGCGAGAGTGGCAGTAAAGGTGTGCATTTGTTTCATACATCTTCTCAATTTGAACAGTGGCTGCTGACGGTTCCCCATCCTGAAAAGTGGGTTAAACAGGAATTCCTGCAGGGGCCCTCCTATTCTATCGAAGTCATAGGCAGCAGAGGGCATTATCGGACTTTTCAGATTACTGAGCTGGAAATGGATGCGGGATACGATTGCAAGCGGGTTCTTGCCCCTGCGCTTCTGTCGCCGGAACTTGAGATCGAGTTTCACAATATTGCGACAGCTCTTGCCAGAACGCTCAAACTCAATGGGATTATGGATGTAGAAGTTATTCTTCACGGAGGAAAACTGAAGGTCCTTGAAATTGATGCTCGAATCCCGAGTCAGACACCGACTGCAGTTTATCATGCAAGCGGAATGAATCTTATTGAGATGCTTGCGGACAACGGGGCAGTTGAAAGGCCTCCGCAGGGAGCAGTTAAAGAAAAAAGCAGTGTTGTTTTTGAACATATTCTGGTGCAGCAGTCGTCCCTTGCTGTCTGCGGTGAACATATTATGGCAGACGCTGGACCGCTCTCTTTGCATTGTGATTTCTTTGGCGCTGACGAGGCTCTGACAAATTACACCACACAGAGTGAGTCCTGGGTTGCGACTCTTATTAACAGAGGTGAAACACTGACGGAGGCACGTGAAAAGCGTGACCGGGTAATAACGACTGTCTGTAATGCCTGTGGTATCGATCGCTGTATAGATATGCCTCCAGTGTTGCCCGTTGAAGCTCATATCCTGGCTCCTCTGGAATGTGTGGGCTGAGAAGGAAAAATTGACGATGACCCGCTTGAAAGAAAATGACATTTCTCAGCTTGGGATTTCCCTCGCCGCTTATGACCGTCTTTTATGTGACCGTGCTGGTGTCGGGCTGGCCGGAATTGCCGCTCATGCCACTGAAAAGGAGTGTGGAAAGATTGATGGGCTGCTTCGTGGAATGCGGGTTGCCGCAGTGCCAATTACTTATGGCCAGGGTGTGATTTCTGGATTCAGCAGAGCTGTCCAGAATATTGTCGAGTTTCTCGGGGCCTCCTGTTTTGTGACTGACAGGACCAGCCTGCAGGGACTGGCTGAAGCTGTGGAAAAGAGAGCAGATGTCATATTTCTCGCCGATGACGATTATTTTTTGGCCCTGCGGCCTTCTTCTGGAGTAACGGCAGAGAACAGCGCTGCAACCGGCTATGGGTACGGCGCTGCTCTTGATCTGATGTCCGGAGGGGTCAACAAAAGGGATGTGCTGGTTCTTGGAGCAGGCCCCGTGGGACAGGCCGCAGTCGGATATTTGTGCCGCCGGGGGGCCAGAGTTCATCTTCTTGATCCTGATTTGAGTCGTACCCGGGCGGTTGTGGCACAGTATCCTTCTGTGCAGACAGCAGGCAATATTCTGGAGGCGATGGAACGCTGTGATCTGATTCTTGAGGCGACTCCTGCTGAAAAGGTGATTCCTCTGCAGGCGGTGACAGAGCGGACAATAATTGCCGCGCCAGGGGTCCCACTCGGCTTTGATGAGCAGGTAGAGGAAGCGTTAACAGGCCGGTTTGTCCACGATGTTCTGGAGATCGGTGTGGCAACCATGCTGTATACGGTTTTGATTGATTAAAGGGTCCCTTGAATAATCAGTTTTTCGCCTGTCTTCTTCGCTACAGCTAAATTTATCCTCCGACAAAGCGAGGAACGAGACGTCGAGGTAAGCGCTATACTCCGATATTAACGTTATCCCTGCGCTAATTTTTCTCCTGTGCTTCGAATATGAACGAAATACAAGCTGTTTTAAGGAACCCTAAAGGAGTTACGTCATGGCTCGAAAAGCAGGTACCGAGCTGATCAAAGATCAGCTCACAGATGATCAGGATAAAAAAAAGAAATACTACAATAAAAATGTTCAGTTTTTCAAATTAATCGAAAAAATAAAATTGTGGCCGTCCCGGGCAGGAGTTCTCCACGGTGTAAAATCCATTGAAGTTAATGGGAAGATTGCTGTGGTGACAACACACTGTGGGGAAAAGTTTACTGTCTGGAATTCCCGGAATTCCCGGTCGGCGAGATGGTTGCGCAATAAATGGTGTGCTTCGACCTGCAATAAATGCAAAATTCCTCAGTGGAAGATTAAAAAATACTCTTCCACGATGATGACGCAGAAATGGGGATCGAATCTATAACGGCCTGTAAGAAGATAATTTCCCGAAATAAAAAAGAAGCAGAGGTTGTTCGGTAGAGTGGCAGCTGGCCACAACAGGTGAGGTTTGCCCTGTTGAAACAGCATAACGGAGTGCCCGCAGATAAGTGATGTGAGAGTGGCCAGAGCAGGGGAATTAATCCTGACCTGACTGAACAGCTTCGTCCTGAGGGATGAGAAAAATCATGGTGGAGAGACGGAAATGAACGGAAAAGAACGTGTATTAAAAACGTTAAGTTTTGAAGAAGTGGACAGAACTCCCTGGGTTCCGTATGCCGGTGTGCAGACGGCAAACCTGATTGGCGTTGATGCGGAAACCTATTTAAAAAGTGCAGACCTTATTGTTGAAGGAATTCTTAAGGCATATGAACTTTATGAACCGGATGGCCTGCCGGTTGTCTTTGATCTGCAGATGGAGGCCGAGGCCCTGGGATGTACCCTGAAGTGGTCGAAAAACAACCCGCCTGCGGTCAAAGGGCACGTACTCCAGGAGAAGGCCCTCTCTGATTTGATATTGCCGACGGCAGATGACGGACGATATCCCGTTGTCCTTGAAGCCGCCCGGAGGGTTGTTGCAGAACTTGGAGATAAGATAGCAATTTATGGTTTGATATGCGGCCCCTTCACACTGGCTCTTCATCTGAAGGGGACTCCTCTGTTCTCTGATATGATCAAGCACGTTGAAAAAGTCGATGAAGTGATGGAATTTTGCAATAAAGTCTGTATGGATCTGGCTAAAATGTATGTAGATGCCGGGGTCGATGTCATTGCCGGTGTTGATCCGATGAGTTCACAGATCGCACCAAAGCACTTTGATCGTTTTGTCAAAGGACCAACCACTGAACTTAACCGTTTTGTCCGTAATCTTGGACGGAAAGTGACGAGTTTCTGTTGTGGGGATGCGACCAAAAATATTGAGCTGATGTGTCAGACAGAGACAGACGGAATTGCTTTTGATGAAAACGTTGATCTCAAGTATGCCATGGATATTGCAAAGAAATACAAGGTTTCCTATGGCGGGAATCTGCCGCTTACCACGGTGATGATGTTTGGATCTCCGATTGAGAACGTTGATGAAGCGCGTCGTGAACTGGAGATTGGACAGGGTATTGGCTATGTTCTCAGTCCTGGCTGCGATATTCCTTTTGAGGTCCCTGTCAACAATCTGATTGCTATCTCCAATCTCATTAACGGCAAACCGTCTTCTCTGGAGCTCCTTGAATCAGAGAACCAGTTCAGAGAAGAAGAGGAGACTGTTTTTGATGATGTCGAAATCAAGCCAGGCGAAGTTTTTATAGAAGTTGTTACCCTTGACTCTGAGGGGTGCCCGCCATGTCAGTATATGTGTGAAGCCGTCAAGATGGTTGTGCCTGAATATGAAGGTAGAATAACCTGGCGTGAATCACTGATTAAAACCCGGGCCGGTATCCAGAGAATGGCGCATCTGGGAATGAAAAGACTGCCCGCCATCCTGATTAATAACGAGGTGGTTTTCGACAATATTGTTCCTTCTGAAAGTGAGTTGATTGCTGCTATTGAGGAGCGCATAAAATAAAGAAGAACAGAGCCCGCCCTGTTCTCAGAGAAAGGGCGGGCTCCACACGTCTACTTATGGTGCATGCATATGAGTGATCAGAGAATTAAACTATATCTGCTTACCGGGTTCCTCGGCGCTGGAAAAACTACTTTACTTAAGAGGTTGATCGAACATTACCAGGATCGGAAAATTGGTATTCTGATGAACGAATTTGGTAATATAAGTATCGACGGTGTGGTCCTCCGCCAGAATGGAGTTGAGGTCGTTGAGATAAATAATGGTTCAGTGTTCTGCAGCTGTCTGCAGGGAACCTTTATCTCAGAATTAATCACCTATTCTGAGCTGCCCATTGAATATCTCTTTGTTGAAACTTCAGGAATGGCTGATCCTTCCAATATCGAACAGATTCTGACCAGTATTATCGGCAAGGTAAAGGGCAGAAGCTACGATTACCACGGTGCTGTATGCCTGGTTGATGGTGCCAATTTTCTGGATCATGTTGAAATCCTGACCGCCATGGAACGGCAGGTTGCTGCCAGCAGTCTCATTGTTATTAACAAGGTTGATTTGATCTCCGCAGGAGAACTGGAAGCAGTCCGGAACAAAGTGTATGAGATTAATCCGGAGGCAGAGAGAGTTGAGGTGACTCATGGTGCGGTGGATTTTGACCTCCTGGAGAAACCTTTTAAGGCCGCCACAGGTAAAGAATCCGGCGAAAGCTGTAATACGCCCTTCAATCGACCGATTTCCCATGTTGTTACTGCAGATGGGGCCTTTGACCATAGGGGCTTTATGCAATTTCTCAACGGTTTGCTTCCTGGATCTTTGAGGATAAAGGGATTTGTTCTTTTAAGCGAGGGGGGCTGGCATCAGGTTGACGCTGTCGGTTCTCAAATTACGGTGAAACCAGTCGATATTTTAAGAGAAAAATCGGAACTGGTTGTTATCTCAGATAAAGGTTTTGGTGCACTCGCCGCTATTCACGGGCAGTGGAAGAAGTGGTTCGGTGATCGTCAGATGACGGCAAAATAATATTTAACCTCTTTCTTCTGCAGATGAGGCAAATCTTTAATGTCTGAAATGAAAACATAAAGGATCTTCCCAGTCAGGCTGGCTGCCTGTTTCAAGGTCCTCTCATGGTATCTGTGGCAGTATCTAAAATACGGGTGGAGAAAAAGGACCTATTTTTTTCTGGATTGTTTGATAAATAATTTATTTTTATTGGGCGGAAGCGAAGATGCTGTTTTGCTGTCAGCTGTTTTAAGAATTTTACGAACAGTTTCAATGGAAACTGATTTGCCAATCTTTTCTCGGGCCTGCTCTGCGATGTTAGCCAGGGTCCAGTTTTTCAAAATTGGTGGCTGAGTGCAGGCCAGGTGAATTATTGACAGTCTTTCTTCTTCCGTAAAAGTCTCTGGAGCACCACTGCGCTCCAGATCTACAATTCCTCCAAGGCGTTTCTTTTCAAATCTGTGTCGCCATTTGCGACAGGTTTTCTCAGACAGGTTCAGTTCTTTTGCAATATTGACACTTTCCACCCCTTCTGCGGCGAGAAGGACGATTTGAGATCGGAGAAAAAGACGTTTTTCAACTTTGTGACCTTTAACGTTCTTTTCCAGTTCCGAGCGCTCACTGGCAGTGAGATATATGGGAGGTGAAATCCTTGGCATGGATTCTTTAAGTCGTTGTTGGAAATTAATACAGCAACGCTGAATTTCCGCCAGTGAGACAGAACCAGGTCGATGTGGTAAAGTGCAGTCAAAGAAATAAGGGTCCCTTGCATAATCAGGGGACCCATCAGTCTTTCGTCCATCTTCTTCGTTGCAGCAAAAAATTATCCTCCGACAAAGCGAGGAACGAGACGTCGAGGTAAGCGCCAGGCTCCGATAGTAATAACACCGCGATGAACGGTGAGTCGGTATAAGTACCTTCACAAAATTCTTTTCAAAAACACGAAAATAATTTTTAAGTTTCAAGATACCCTGAAGTGATTACTGGCGTAATTGCTGTAAGCGGCGAACACTCTCAATAAATTGTTAAAACTACTCAGTGCAACCAGGCTTGTCAAGCAGAGGTCAAATCTTCAGTACTGCTGACTTTTTATTTGAGCCATTAACTGTTTTGCCTTTTTTACGGCTTGACCGGCAGTAGGAGCGTATGCGTCTCCACCGATTTCTTTTACCCATTTTTCTGAGACGGGAGGACCTCCAAACATACATTTAAAGCGGGGACGGATTCCCCTCTCAATGAGTGCTCTGATCATATCCTTCTGAGAATACATGGTGGTTCGCATAAGAGCACAGGTTGATATAATATCAACCTGATATTCCAGGGCTTTTTCTATAATTATTTCATTGGAGACATCACGCCCAAGGTCGATAACTTCAAACCCCCCGGCTGTCAGCATCATTTTCACGATATTCTTGCCAATATCGTGAATGTCTCCCTCCACCGTACAGATGAGAATACTCCCCAAACTCAGGCGAGTAAACTCGGCTGGAGTAAGCTCTTCCGTAAGAATGGCGGCTCCCCGTTCAAAGGCCTCTGCAGCCAGTAGAAGATGGGGAATGAATGCTTCCCCATCGTCAAAGCGGTCGCTTATAATTTTCATACCTCTGGCAAGACCGTCATTAATGGCGGTTATCGGGTCGATGCCTTCAGAGAGGGCCTCACAGGCAGCTTCTTCCGCGAAGGATGCTTCCATTTCTTCCACAGCTTGTTTAAGTCTCAGTAATATTTTATCGTGACACATTGTATTGCTCCCGTACTGTGGATCAGATAACAGTACCTGTAAATATCCCGCTTTTATGTGGAAGACTGTACACTGAAAAATTCTGTTTATGAATTCAACAAATCTGTTTATCAGTAAATTCTGGTTTGTTTTGAACTGACCATTTGTTATTTTAGTGCTTTTTCCTGAAATTTTTACGAAAAGGACAGACAGATTTATAAACAAAATCAGAAGGTTAAGCTTTCTCGGGAACTGCTGGCTGTTCATGAAGAACCAGCAGTTTGCCGATCTTCTTCGGTACAGTCAAAAATTTATCCTCGGAGGTAAGCGCCAGAAGCCTGTCGGATAATAAGTTCTGTTTCTTATATTGAAGTATTCCTGCGGTAAATTTCTTCCTGCGCCTCGAATATGAACGAAATACAAGCTGTTTCAACCCCCCCTCAAGCCCATTTTATATCGGAAAAGTGCAACTTAAATGTAAGATAAAAAATAAAATCTATTTCATATTTGAAATATTTACCACTTTATAATGAAAGGAAATCATAATGAGTGTTCTTGGAAAAACTTTAGCGAAGATCTCTCCCAAAAGTATAACAGCCCGGGAACTTGTTGCGGCTCGTTTTAATCAGTTCGCTCCTCATCAGGAATATGGAGATCTATTTGATATTGCAGTTGATATAGCAGGAATGATGGCTGATTCCCAACCGCGGATCAATAAAAAATTGATCGCCTGCATGATCGCTGACCATGGTGTTGTTGCAGAAGGTGTGAGTAAATTTCCGGCTGTGGTTACGAGACAAATGACGTGGAATGCCATCAGGGGGGGGGCTGGAATGAACGTTCTTGCCTCCCAGTCTCGAACAGATGTCAAATTGTTTGATTTTGGCATTGATGCAGATATGAGGGAAGCGGAGGAGGGAGGAAAGCTTATGAACAAAAAGGTCGGTAATGGTACTGCTAATATAACTGTTGGCCCCGCCATGAGTCGCACCATGGCACAGGAGGCAGTGGAAAACGGAATCTCTGTGGCAGAAGAGAACAGCGAATATGATATTTTTGGTACAGCTGAAATTGGGATTGGGAATACTACAGCGTCTGCGGCTATTGTTGCTGTACTTACCGGGAAAAGTGTTGCTGAACTCTGTGGCAGAGGAAGTGGTTTGAATAATGAACAGCTGGAAAATAAAATTCGTGTAGTTGAAAAAGCTCTGGTTGTGAACAGGCCTGAAGCAGGGGATGGTCTTGATGTGCTCAGCAAGGTGGGCGGTTTTGAGATCGGCGGAATTGCCGGGCTGATTATCGGTGCAGCTGCTCTGCGGAAACCGGTGGTGGTGGATGGATTTATCTCTACTGCAGGGGCAATGATCGCTGCTGTACTTGAACCTTTGACCAAAGATTATATGATCTTCTCCCATCGTTCTATGGAACCCGGTCACGCTGAGATGCAGAAATTCCTTGGCTGTCATAAACCGCTGCTTGACCTCAACTTTCGTCTTGGAGAAGGAACTGGTGCGGCAGTGGCGATGAATCTTGTCGAGGGAGCTCTGGCTGTTTTCAACCAGTTGTCGCCTTTGCCGGAAAAGTCGTAAAGAAAGGAGACAGGAGAAGGGAGACGGGAGAAAGGGAAGGACGGTAAAGCATTTTTTTTACCGCGAAGAACGCGAAGGAACACGAAGAAAGGTGGAAAACATTTAAGAACAAATTTTTTTATATAAAATGCCATTTTTCGCATGTTTAGAGCATTTTTTCGTTGGCAAATTTTTTAAATTAAACAGAAAATTGCTGTTGTTATAGCTTTACTCTTCGCGTTCTTCGCGGTGAAAGCCTTTGTTTTTAGCCTTTACGAATCTTCGTGTTCTTCGCGATAAAATTATTTTTCTTTTCCATAGCTTTTTGAGAAGTTACGAAGAACCTGGTCTTTCGTTCATATTCGATGTGCCCGTAAGTGAAGGAGACGAGAAATGTTTCTTTATGTACAGGATAAGGTGGTTGATTTTTGTGCTGCACTGCGTTTTCTCACTATCTTTCCGCTTTCATGGCGGCAGGAGGATGACTTTTCCCATTTGCAACGCAGTATTGTCTGGTTTCCCTCTGTTGGTGCGATGATCGGCGGTGTTGGTGCTTTGCTTGCCTGGATAATGACGCTGTTTGCGTCACCGGCGGTGACGGCGATTGTTTTGCTGTGCTATCTGGCTTTTGTTTCAAACTGCATGCATCTTGATGGAATCGCTGACAGTGCGGATGGTTTGCTCTCGGCACGGAGTCGTGAGCGAAGTCTGGAGATTATGAAAGACAGCCGGATCGGGGCAATGGGAGCGGCGGTTCTGATTCTTTTTCTGCTTGCTAAATTTGCCGCACTTCTCTCCATCTCTGCCGCAGAACTGCCTGCCACGCTTTTTTTCATGCCCTTTGCCGGACGCTGTGCAATGCTTTTCTCTCTGGGGACTATGCAATATGCCCGGGCAGAAGGCGGTATCGGCGGACTTTTTTACAATAGCAATGTTAAGAAATACGCCATTATTGCTGTGTTGTTTCTTGTGGGTACGCTCTGTCTGATTTACGGTTATCGCGGACTCATTGTGTTTGTCGGAATACTGCCGGGTTTTATGCTTCTGCGTCGCAAAAGCATTCTGGTTCTTGGCGGTGCTACCGGTGACATCATTGGAGCGCAGTGTGAACTGGCCGAACTTATGACGGCGCTGACCGTTTCTTTTCTTTTTTGAAAACAGGGGGAAAAAGCAAAAGCGAAAGAGGGTACGACAATTTTTACCGCGAAGAACGCGAAGGAACGCGAAGAAAGGCAGAAACATTTAGACGGAACAGCGAAAAGATTTTTTTGCCAACGAATAAAGGCTCTAATCATGCGAAAAAAGGCAAAGACAAAAAGAGAGACAGGAAAAAGGGAAAGGCAGAAACAAAAGGAACCACGAATGGACACGAATAAACACGAATTATTAATCATTTAAAAAGGCAAAAAGGCAAAAAGGGAGACGGGAGAAAGGGAAAAGCAGAAACAAAAGGAACCACGAATGGACACGAATAAACACGAATTATTAATTAGTTAAAAAGGCAAAAAGGCAAAAAGGGAGACGGGAGAAAGGGAAAGGCAGAAACAAAAGGAACCACGAATGGACACGAATAAACACGAATTATTAATCATTTAAAAAGACAAAAAGACAAAAAGACAAAAAGACAAAAAGGCAAAAAGGGAGACGGGAGAAAGGGAAAAGCGAAAGGCGGTAAGGCATTTTTTACCGCGAAGAACGCGAAGGAAGGTGAAAAGCGAAAGGCTGGCCAACGAAACACGCAAAATCTTTTTATATATAAACGGCCCTTTTTTGTATGTTTAGAATCTTTTGTTGTTTTATCTTTTGCTTTTCGTCTTTCTTCGTGTCCCTTCGCGTTCTTCGCGGTAAAAAACTGTTTTTGTTTTGACAGGTGTACAAGAAGCGCAGGCGGTATATCAAGGGCAGGGCAGGGGACAGAGGAACAGCGTGGAGCGGACAAAAAAAAGAGTCCCGTGAGGAAAACCTTACGGGACTCTATCGTAAAAAAATGGCGACGACCTACTCTCCCACATAGTCACCCATGCAGTACCATCGGCGCAGAGAAGCTTAACTTCCGTGTTCGGAAAG
>Ga0172378_10003099_pt1 | contig 15629 bp, 18 predicted proteins | sample GrowelOW332metaG_FD_119755 | JGI IMG/M metagenome (GOLD analysis project Ga0172378, IMG submission 119755) | Groundwater microbial communities from an aquifer near a municipal landfill in Southern Ontario, Canada - Pumphouse #3_1 metaG | ecosystem: Environmental > Aquatic > Deep subsurface >... | reverse complement strand
ATCACATCATGGAAAATCTAAAAAAAGAGATTTATTTAACTCATAGAGATTACAGAAAAGATAAGCTTACATATCGTGAATGGAGTAAGTTTATCGAAAATGGCAAAGCTAAATATGAAAACTTTGATTCTATTTTAAATGCCGTAATATTTGATTCTATTTATGCTCAAGAAAGGTTAAGAAAATACTACTCAAGTCCTGTGTATCGGCATCGAATAAGAAAGTATTGTAACCTGCATTTATATTCTGATGTTATGCCGTTTGAAGTTGTTAAAGTAAAATCAAAAACAACAATTGAAGTTAGAAGAATGGATGCTGTATTAATTAAAGCTCCTGAATGTTCCCCTGGTGGCTTTGTTGGATATTATGAAAATGATGAACAGAAGTGGGAGTTTAAGAGTAACCCAACATACCCAACAAAAATTATCAGATTGACAAAAAATGGTTGGGGGTGTGGTAATTTTATAATGAGTGATAGACCGGTTAAAATACACGATTATAATTTTTAAGCTATGAGCAAATTATTTGAACTTGAAAGCTATAAAGATAGAAAAACAAAAGTAATATCAAGAAGATTTGTAGACCTTGCTGCCTATAATAGGCAAAAGGAGTTTTTTAAATCTAAGAACCCTACAGTAGGTGCATCACATATTTTCAAAGAAGGCAAATGGTATGAATGGAACGGAAAAGATTACATAGAAGTCCATGATAATTTCGTTATTGTAAACTCATTAGAAGAATTAATAAATTAAAGCAGTATGCCAAAGTTAAACATTGTAGTATTAGACTACTCAAACGCAAAAGTCCATTTGTTCAACAATCAAACCATTCCAGGACCAATTGACGGACAAGATGAAGAAGAAGTTGTAACTGAGTTTTTGGCCAGTAAAGAATTTCGTTTGTCTAATTGTTCTTGGATGTTTTCAAAAGAAAAGATTGAAAGTATTAATCATTAAATAGGAACCATGATAAATGTAGCAGAGTATGAAGCCTTAATTAGGAATGGGAAACGTTCTGTTTCTGAAGTAACAAACTTGATCATCGAAAATGCACTCGAAGAAGAATTGCCTATTGTAGAATCTTTTTGTAAGGTTATTTCATTAGGGCGCAGTCAGAATGTAACCTATAATGATTTTGTAAGTTCAGGAGATATTATTGATTGGAGTTATGAAAGAAGAAATTTCTATAAAAAAGCTACTGAAAATAATGATGGAGAACTTGAAGTAAAAATCTATCACTCTAAATTTATACATTGGAACGGAACGAACTTTGAGCAAGTTGTACTCTTTGATATTCTAAATGAAAGGGATCTGTAAGAATTAGACTAAAATGTTGTCATAAATGTTGGACCTTATGAACGATGAAATTGATTTAATAAGGCCTTTGTGCCTATACTCATTATATTGATAATCAAATACTTAAACCATATCGAGTTGTTCTTAATGTTGAGTTTTCCCCCTTTACAAATGTTACATATAAAAAAAAGAGGTTTATATATTGTTGTCATAATATTTTTATATACCTTTGCAAAACCCTAATTATAAGAAGTTACATCATGTCAAGATTATCATTTAAAGCAGAATTAAATCTTTCCGAAGGAAAGCAGCTTAATGCTGGTTTGGAATTGTATAAATTCATGGAAGATGGTATGACAATTATTTATTGTCCGGCTTTAGATTTGTCATCTTATGGGAAAGATGAAGAATCTGCCAAGAGCAGTTTTAGTGAAACTTTCCGTATCCATATGACTTATTGTTTTAGAAAGAATACACTTGTTTCAGATTTGCAAAAATATGGTTGGAAAATAAAGAGTATGAAACAAAAGAAAATTAAAGCGCCTACTACTGAAGAGATGCTTAAACAGAATGATACTCTTAAAGATATTATTTACAATAGAGCGTATGAAAAAATACGTCAAAATGTAGAAATACCGGAATTAGTATAAGTATGTCTACACGTAAGTTGTCAAATGTTAAATATTCAGATTACTTAGAATTTTTAGTTAAAGCAGGTTGTAAAAAAGTAAGTATTGAAGGTGGTCATGCGAAGTGGACACGTTGTGATTTAACTAGACCTATAATAGTACAAACGCATGAAGATCCTGTTCCTGAATTTATAATTAGAAACGCATTACGAAATTTGGGACTAAGTAAACAAGATTTTTTTGATATATTGTTTGATGTTGTACCACCAATAAAGAAATAGTAAAAGGGAACCTAACGGTTCTCTTTTTTTTGTTTCATACCCTTACCAAAAAAAAGAATCATTTTTTTTATAAAAAAGTGTTTCGTATTGAAACACTTTTATTATCTTTGTCGTGTTGCTTGATAAATACTAGCCACAGAACTTTTTTGAAACTCTTTGCTCTCTTTCTTAAGTTCGAGAAAGTCTGTCGGCTTCTATAAGGCAGGCTTTCTTTTATTACTAACTTAAAAAACATTTGCAATGAATCTCGAAAAGATCATGAAAATTTTGAAAACCAAAGCAGCATCGTTGGGTTTCAATGAAGAAGAATTAAAGGTTGCTGCTGAATTAATTTCCAGCAAACTTGGTTCAGAGGATGCTTCCGATGATGACATTAACGTAGAAGTAGATGCGGTAATGCCCATTCTTAAAGTAGCTCAATCAAATAGCAGTAGAATCGTTTCTAAAGCTAAAGCTACTCCTAAAGTAGAACCTTTAAAAGGGTCTGCAAATCCACAAGATGATAATGATGATGCACCTGCATGGTTCAAAAAGTACACTGAAGCAAACGAAGTAAGACTTGCAAAGATTGAAGGTGAACGCATTTCGCAATCACGTAGAACGCAAGTTGAAGCATTGGTAAAAGATTCAGGGTTAGTTGGCCAGAAGATGCTTAAGTCTTTTGATAGAATGACTTTTGAAAAAGAGGAGGACTTTGCCGCTTTCCTTGATGAAACAAAATCAGATTTATCAGAAATTGAGAAAGATTTAAACGTTAAAGGTCTATCAGGTATTAAACCTTTTGGAAGTGGTGTAATTCCACAAAACAAAGAAAAAGCAACTGATACTGAAATAGATGCAGTTGTTGATGGTTTGTCTTAATTCTAATTGTTTCACTTTAAAAATTGTTCAGATGACAACATTAAATTCTGAAAGTACAATGGTCGATACCAGTAGAGATTCTATTGTTATTGCCAAAGTTTTTGAAACGCTCGTTGGTGGGCGTTCGCTTGATGTAACAGGGTTCGCTCCTGTTGTAATTAAAGCAGGACATGTAGTAATCAAAGAAACGGCAACAGGGGTTTATAAACCTATGCCAATTGCTGATGCTGCATATGCTGCACTTCCTAGTGGACACACTATCGAAGGAGTAGTAATGGCTTCTACTATGACTAACCGTGCAATGGTTGGTATCATGGTTAGAGGTACAATTAACGAGGTTGCAAGCCCATATCCTGTTACGACAGCGATTAAGTCTGCTTTGCCCCTCATTCGTTTCACTCAAGACTAATTTAGTCTGTAATACATTTTATTGCCATGAATGAAAGTTTATTTATCGAAGTACTTGCAAAGTACCTTCCATCGTTGAAAACCATTGTCGAAAAGATTAATGGTAAGTCCAAACAAGCTGTTAGTTTGTTTAAAACCATGTTGCGTGAAGAATATTCGGCTGACATGAAATGGGAAAGTTCAACAATTAATGCAACTATTGTAGCTGCTGATGTTGTTGCTATGGACTCTGAATTGCCTTTAAAAAAGCGTGATGCAATTACTCATGCTAATGGTGATTTGCCTAAATTAGGTATGAAGTTGTCTTTGGGTGAAAAGCAAATTTCAAATATCGAAGTGATGAAAGGTCGCGGTGTTGAAATTGCTACAATCATTTCTAAATTGTTGAATGATGCTGTTCGTTGTACGAATGGCGTAGATGAACGTTTAGAAGCAATTTTCTTGTCAGGTTTATCTGATGGTATTGCACTTGTTCCTGATGCAAACAATGTTGGCACAGGTATTCGTGTTGATTATGGCTATTTGAGTGCAAACAAGTTTGGTGCAACAATCAAATGGGGTAATACCGGTTACACTCCTATTAGCGATATTAAACGTGTTTTAGATAGAGCTGCTGATGATGCAAATACAATCTCTACAATTACTATGTCGAAGGAAACTTACGACTTGGTTCGTGCTTCTACTGAAGGTAGAGAGTTGGCTGCTAATTACGCAGGTATGGTTGTATTGACGAACTCAATACTTCCTGTTGCAACACCTAAACGCTTTGATGAAGCATTTAATGATGAAACAGGTTGTAAAATCTTGGTGATCGACCGAACAATCCGCACAGAGAAAAATGGTGTTCAAACATCAATGAAACCATACAATACGAATAGTGTTGTATTCTTACCTTCTGATGAAGTTGGTAAATTGGTTTATGGTAGTTTAGCTGAAGAAACACACCCTGTTGAAGGAGTTAAGTATTCTAAAGTCAATAGATATTGTTTAATATCTAAATACTCTAAGAATGATCCGCTTCGTGAGTTCACTTCATCTCAAGCTCTTGTTCTGCCTGTTATTGAAAATGTAGACCAAATTTATTTGCTCGACATTTCAGAAGCACAAGAAATTGATACAGTAGCTGAAGCTTCTGATACTACTGATGTAAAAATCACAGTATGGGGAACAGAACTTGTTAAAGCTGATGTAATTGCTGCTTTGACTGCAATTGGTGTTAAAACCAATACCAATATTGGTGATGATACATTGCTTGCTAAAATCAACGGCTTAAGTAATGAACAAGAAACTGCTCTGAAAGAAGCATTATCCGTAGCTTAATATGACGATTCTTGAAGCTTTAAAATCAAAGGTTCAGTATCCGATGCCTGATAACTTCTACCAATCAATAATGGTTGGTAGAAGTATTCAAGGCGAAACTGAATTTTCAGCAGAGATATCCAAATCAAAAGAATTTATTGGAGCTTATGCTGATTGTTTGGCTGGTCTTGTTACTTATCCGAATGTTTCAGAGGGTGGTGTTTCGATTAGTGTTTCAGATAGTGTAAGCTTACTGAACATTGCAAATTCACTCTATAAGAGCATCGGAGAAAACGTAATAGGCAAAGAGATACCTACTGTAACAATAGGAGAATATTAGTAATGATATCATTTAGACCACATACGCTGAAGTACGCTGTTATTTCTGAAGGACATTTTGATGAAATAGGTGATTATGTTGTAGGAAGTGTTGAATTCAATGAAGAAGCAATTCCTTGTAGGTATGAACCTAACGGCAGAGCATCGTCTGTTGCTTTCGCAGATGGCAGAACTTATGTTTATCAGTATGTTGTTTATCTTGATGTAAATTGCAGAAAATTCGAACTTGATGAAACTGTCAGATTGTATGATACAGAAGGCAATATGATTGCTGAATATAAAGTACAAGGATTTCATCGAGGTCAGTTAAACTCGAAACTATGGCTATAAAGATGACAACCCCAATGTCGGATGTTGATGCTGTTATAAATAGGCAGATTCAATTGATAGATGAAGAAACCTGTAATGCACTTTCTTATTTAGGAGAAATGTGTGTTACGGAAGCCAGAGATAGAACACAAGGCGAAAGTTGGTATGACCATACAGGTAACCTACGTAGTTCAATAGGCTACATCATAACACACAATGGTAACATCGTAATGACGTCATCATTTGCTTCGTTTAATGGTGGAGCAGAGGGTTCTTCAAAAGGGCAAAGTTATGCAAATCAATTAGCTTCAGGTTTTTCCAGGGGGTTTTCTTTGATTATCGTTGCAGGTATGGAGTATGCAGCACTTGTTGAAGCTATGGACAACAAAGTTGTACTTGCATCTGCTGAATTGTTAGCTCGAAAGGAGCTTGGTAGTTTTATTTCTAAATTGAACAACAAATTAAGCCGTAATATCAAATGATTTCAGTAATTGACATAAAGGACATTGTTTATATGCTTGTTAAGTCATCAGATTTAGCAAATTCTGCCAATGGTATTGTTAGCAAAACTATAAGACCGACAGACTCAAACGCAGAAGATATTGTTATATCTGTATTAGATCAAGAAGGTAAGCAAATGCAGCAATTTATTTTAAATGTGAATATCTATGTTTCGGACCTTATAAAGGAGAAAGATATAATTGAAAATTCACAAAGAATTAGGTTATTGTGTACGAAGTCTATTGAGTTGTTTGAATCTATTGTAACGGACAATTGGAGATGTGAGCTTCAAAAACAAATTATTATTAAGGTTGAGGGTAAAGATGAACATTGTATTAATAATCGTATTTTAATTAACTATCTAAATTAATAAATTATGGCTGGAACACCATTAAGTTGGGGAAAACCCAAAGTAAACGTAGGTATGCGCGGTGATGGCACCGCACCTGAATTGTGGATGGCAGAACATTCTATCGTTGAGAATTCGGCTAAACTTACTCCTAGTAAAGGAACAAGAAAAGAAGCCAAAATCGAAGGCGGTGAACTTGAAGATGTCAAGTATAATAAGAACACTTATGTATTCGAATACGAAGTGCGTGTAATGAGAGGTCGTACACCTCGTATCGAGGACAACGATGGACTAGTAGTAGGAGAATATGCTTTACAGCTAATTCCTGAAAATGCTTCTGTTAGTGGTTTTATCATTGACCGTGCTGCCGTATCTGTTGAAGATACATGGGATGCAGAAAATGGAGCAAAGAAAAAATACACTTTCGATGTTTTGGTACCTGAACAAGGCAACCAAGTCAAATGGGGTGTACAGGAAGATAAAGAAACTCCTGCTATTGTTGAAACAGCTCTTGTTGTTACGCCAACATCATTAGGCTTTACGTCTGATGCTGATGCAGTAGGGCAACAAGTTATAGTTTCGTCTGAAGCAAATCCTACTTCTGCGAAAGTACCTTCTGACATAGAATGGGTTACAGTTAATCGGTCATTGAAAGTTGTTACCGTAAAAGTTTCAGCTAATGCCAATACCGATGAACGTACAGCTCTGCTTACAATCTATGCAGATGGCAAAAAAGCTGTTGTAACCATTACTCAAGCTGGTGTTGTTTAATTATCTAATTAAGTTTGGCTTTGTTCAAAACAAAGCCAAACTTTTGTACTTATAAGATTGAAACCTTTTAAGTTCACAAATTAAATTTAAGACTATGGACCAAAGAAGAATAGAAAAGAATGTATCCGATGCCATGACTGAAAAGCCTATTAAATTCAGTGTTGGTACTCGGAAATTTCGTATTTATCCACCAACGTTGGGTAAAATGCAGATATTAAGCAAGTATTATTTATTGTTAGAAATAGATGAAGAAGCTTTAATGGAAGAACCACATGTTGAAGCTATGAGGGTATGCGAAACTAAAACAGATGTTGTTTGTTCACTTATGGCCATTGCAGTTTTAAATAAAAAAGAAGAATTGCTTGATGATGATAAGGTACAAGAAATATCTGATTTTTTTAAATGGAATACGCAACCTACTGATTTTAGTACCTGCTTGTTAGCTTTGCTTACTCAAATTGATTATGTAAATTTTATAAGCTCTATTCGATTGACAAAGATATTAAGGCAAAACAAGCCGAGAATATAAAAAAGAGTGGTTCGAGTAGAGTGATAGGCGGTCGCTCTTTATGGGGAAATTTGTTTGATGGTTTACTATCGAAGTATGGTTGGACTTTTGATTATTGTCTTTGGGGTATTAGTTATCAGAATGTTAGTATGCTTATGGCAGATAGTATTAGCGTTTATTATGATAGTATTGAAGAAGATAGTAGTTTAATTATAAATGCCGATGATCCAAGTAATGAAGAATTAATCAAAAAAATTTTTGAAGAATGAGTTTAAATTTTGAAATAACAGGAGATAATACAGACCTTAAAAAGAAGCTGTATGAATCAAAGCAAGCTATATCCAACACAGGTACCGCTGTACAAAAGGAAAGCGATGCAATTATGAATTCTGTCAAGAAAGTAGCTGCTGGTATCGGTATTGGTTTTGGTATTGCTCAAGCCAAAAATCTTGTTGGCGAAATTATTAATGTTAGAGGAGAATTTCAGAAATATGAAGCTGTTTTAACAAATACCTTTCAATCCAATAAAAAGGCTGCTGAATCCATGGGGATGATAACTGAATTTGCAGCTAAAACTCCTTTTCAATTAAACGAATTGACTGAATCGTATGTAAAATTAGTAAATCAAGGCTTCACTCCTACTCGTGATGAAATGACGAAGCTGGGTGATCTTGCAAGTTCAACCGGCAAAGGGTTCGACCAATTAGCTGAAGGTATTCTTGATGCTCAAACAGGACAGTTTGAACGTTTGAAAGAATTTGGTATTAAGGCAGCTCAAAATGGCGATAAAGTAACGATGTCGTTCAAAGGACAAAAAACTACAATCGACAACACGTCTGATTCAATCAAAGATTATTTATTATCTCTTGGCGATATGACAGGTGTTTCAGGTAGTATGGAAGCTATTAGTAAGACACTTGAAGGGCAGGTTTCCAATTTGGAAGATAGCGTTTCTCAAATGTTAAACAATATAGGCCAGGAGTCAGAAGGTATGTTATCGGCAGGTATTGGTGGCGTTAGTTATTTGGTAGAAAACTACGAAACAGTAGGAAAGGTTATTGCTGGACTTGTAGCAACTTATGGAACTTATAAAACTGCTGTTATGCTTGTAGGGCTTGCAGAAAAAATCCGCTATCAAGCAACGCTACTTCAGATGTCAGGTATGACTACAATGCAGGCGATTACAGACGTTTTGAAAGCTAAAACAGCAGCTCTTAACGCTACGATGCTTGCAAATCCTTATGTTCTTATAGCTACTGCGTTAGTAGCTCTTGTCGCTGTTGGTGTAGCTATGTATGATTCAACCACTAATCAAGAAAAGGCACAAAAACAATTGAATGATGCTATTAAGGACCATAAAGATAAGCTTGATAAAGACAAGCAGGAATCACAAAAGTACTTGGGTATTATCAATGATACTACTTTAAGCGTTAATGCACAAACCAAAGCATGGCTAGAACTTCAGAAAGTTTCTGCTGCGTTTAAAGGTAAGTCGATGGCAGAAATTCAAGCAATGAGCCCTGAAGAACAAGCTAAAGTACTTGAAAACTATAATGATAAGTCTGAAAAAGATAATGATGTTTCAATTCGCGATAAATCGAAAGCAAATATTGAAAGACTTAATAAACAAAAACAGGGTTATTTAGAAGCACCGGCTAATCAGGGAACATATGCAGCTATTGATGCTGTTAATAAACAAATTGATATTGAGCAAGAAAAATTGAAAGGTATTAATGTAATTATCAAGGAGCGCGAAAAGTCAGAAGCACTTTCTGCAATGTCTGGACAGCAAAGAATTGATTATTATAAGCAATTGATAAAAACGCATCAAGCAAATAAAAGTAAAGCACTTGAAAAAAATGCAAATGTTGATACTACTAAAGTTGATGAAAGAATTGACGAGCTTAACAGTCTTATCGATAGTGAAACTAAAGTAGCTGATGTTGTTGAGTCTAAAAATAAAACATATTGGGAAAATTCAAAAAAAGAAGCTGAAAGTACGCTTGAAGGTATGGACATTTCTCAAAAGGGTTCGGCCGCATGGAATGAAGCTGTTAAGAAAAAGAAAGAAGCAGAAACGAAATTAAAAACATGGAGCTATGATTCTAAGTCATCTGATGATTTTGCAAACGCTATGAAAGATGCTTTTCAAAAGGCTAGTGATGCAGCAACCGCACTCGAAAGGAAACGCATAACTGATAAAAAGCAATTGCTAGATTATGACCTATCCAACACCATTAAATCTATTGAAAAGGAACGTTCTGAATATAAGAAAGCTTATGGCTCCAAAGCAGACACTTCATCTTTTGATAAACGTATAGCTACTGCTAAATTAGAAGTTGAATTTGACAAGTCTGAAATAGATAAAGAATTTGCTAAATACGTTCAAGAACTTAACGATTCGAATAAAAGCCTTCAGTTTGATATTGATGTTACCAATTTAAAAAATGAACTTGATATAACGACTGATGTAACTAGGCAGTTGGAACTTCAAAAACAGATTAGAGATAAGATGGCTGATAAAGCAATTGCAGCTATTAATAAAGAAGAAGATGACGCTATCAAGAAAGCAAAAGATGAAGGACAAAGTGAACAGCAAATTGGTACTATAAAAGATACGTTTAAACAAAAGCGCGAACTAACTACCGAAAAATTTTCTGTTGATAATGGCCAGGAAGATCTTGTAAAAAAAATCTCATCATATCAAGATTATGCACAGAAGTTAATTGACATTGAAAATTGGAAAGAAGAAAAGATTAAATCAATCAATGACAATGACGAGTTAGGAGATTCTACCAAAAAAGCTCAAATAGAAACAGTTAATAAAAAGGCTGATTTTGATATTACTCAAGCAAGTGATGATTTAGGAGCAGATGCTGCTAATATTTCAACTACCCTGTCCGATATTGTTAAAAGTACAATGGAACAGAGTATGGACACACTTATGGAGCAAATTCCTATATTGCAGAATGAATTAGATACTTTAAAGAAAAATGGTGCTGATGCCGATAAAATAGCTTCTGCACAAGCCAAGCTATCTGTTGCTAATAGCGTTTTAACTGAAAAGAATAATGAATTAGGAGATTCGTCTAAAGGTGCTGGTGTAAAAATGAGTAATTCCTTTAAACAAGCTTCAAAGGCTTTAAAACTTGTTTCAACAGCTTGTGATGCAATAGAAGATTCATTTGGTGATTTGTTAAGCGAAACAGGTAAAGATGCTCTCAACGCAGCCAAAACAATAACCACATCTACTATTGGAATGATTCAGTTGATTAGCACAACTGCATGGACAGGAGAAAAGGCAATTTCAGGGGTTGAAAAAGCTTCGGTTATTCTCGCTATAATTAGTGCAGCTATTCAGGTCATTATGGCTATCGTAGATGTAATGAGTAAGTACTTCAGTAATAATGCTAAAATACAAGGTCAAATAGACGAAAGTCAAGCACGAGTTGATAGCCTAAAAGATTCGTATGATAATCTTGAACGTTCTATTGCTGCATCGATAGGTTCAGACTATTATCAAGGACAGATTGAACTCGCTAAAAATCTTAATCTCCAAATTGAAGAGTACAACAGACAAATTCAATTGGCTAATGAGCAAGTTGATAATGCAAAGTCAGATAAAAAGAAAGGCGAAGCTCAAGACCAATTAGACGAGATAACTGATTCACAAAAGGAAGCAATGGATGCTCAACGTGATGCGTTGAATGAATTCTATAATGGATTAGTAACTACTGACCTTGCAAGTTTCGCTGATGAATTAGCTGGAAGTATAGTTGATGGCTTTTCTAATGGTTTAACTGATTTGAATAGTGTCTTTGATACTGCTTTTGATGACTTAATGAAGCAGATGATTACGAAGCAAATATCAATGAACCTCACTAAAAGTTTAGAGAAAACATTTGACACGTTAAAGTCTGCTTTTGGTGATGGCGATACATCTTTATCAGAATCAGAAATAGAACGAATAAAAGCCCAATATGAAATTGATAAACAAGCTGCTGAAGGACAAGCAGAAGCTTATCGAGCATTAATGGAAGAACTTGGGCTTACTGATGATCCTGAACAACAAGCAGAAAGTAAAGGTTTTTCTGCAATGTCGCAAGACACAGGAGATGAATTGAATGGTCGTTTTACTTCCATACAAATAAGTACCGCAAACATAGAAGTAAATCTAGCAGATATTAAAAGAATAAATTTTGATTTGCTTGGTTACGCTAGAGAAATTAACGCATATATAAACATGTTAAGTCTTATAGGCGAAAATCAGTTATTAGAACTTAGGACCATTGCTGGCAATACGGCAGTTCTTAAGGAAACTAATTTACGACTTAAAAAGATTGAAGAAAATACCTCAAAGTTATGACAAACGCAAATTTTAAACAAGCGAAGGCAGAACTATTAAGTGAAATGCTTAATATGAAATCTTGTCGAGAAAGTATTCTTGCTGTTAAGTATAGTAAGGAATTAGGAGAGTTAGCTCGTATTCTAATCAATTACAGAGTTAATTTAAGAAATGAAAACTTCCCAAAAATAAATTGGTATCGAAAATGGTTTGTACCTGAAGAACTTGTTAGATACAATATTTACCTAGATACGAATGCTAATGTAAGCGGTGTCTTTGACAATGTTTTTGTATTGGGTGATAGTCATGTAACCATTACATCAGATGCCATAAAAATGCAGTATGTGTTTGCCAGGGATAATGCTAGAGTTATCGTAAATGCAGGAAAGTTTTCAATCTTCCATATTACGATAAGAGATAATGCGTTAGTTACGATTAATAAAGCCCCTAATGCTAGAGTTATAATTTCAGATAAAAGAAAATAGTATGGAAAATTTCAATGTTGCAATAAATGGAGTTGATATTACGGCACTAAAGCTTATTATGTTAGATGGTTCGCTCGATAATTTACTAAAGCCAAATGAGTTGAAATCACTAGTAATGAATGAAAATGCAAGTATTGATGGTTCTTTAGCTATTTTGACAAACAGGAAAGTTAAGTCTAGAGATGTATCAATTAGGTTTCTTGTTAAGTCGCAAAGTCAGATAGATCTTGTTAAGAAATTAGATGACTTGATTGACTTTTTTACAAAAGGAAGTAAAGATGTTTATGGTTCTTATAGTGGAGAAAATCGTTTCCATATTATCGAACTTGAAAGAGTTTACCGACTTGTTTTTTTGAAATGTGATAAGTACGATGGCTTTGGAGAAGATAGTGCCCTTTTATCCCTTTCATTTAAGGAATTAAACCCTTTTAATCGTTCACTATGAAAGACATGATAATATACAACAAATCAGGAGAAGCTGTTGTTACGGCTCCCATAACTGACAACTCGGAGAGAGTTCATAAGTTGCAATCTGATAATTATATTGAGCTTGTTTTCAATCTTAATGTTAAGCACGTTTTGTATGCAGGCTCTTATATTTTATATGATAATGTAAAGTTCTCGATTATTGAAACTTATTATCCTGAAAAGAAAGCAACTAATCATTATTATTATGAAGTAAAGTTTTCAGCAGTTGAAGAACATTTTATAAAGTATGTTTTTTTTAGACATGTTGTTGTTGGAGATACAACTTGGAATGAACCTGAATTTAGTTTGAATGCAAATTTAAAGACGATAGCTGAAATTATTGTTGATAGTTTGAATCGTGCTAATTTAGGTTCCACGTTTACTTTGCCTGATGATAATGTTTATAACGATACAGAATTAAAAGCCTTATCATTTTCAGGTATTAGTATTGGAGATGCAGTTTCTTATGTTGCTGAACAATTTGATACTGAATGGTGGATTGAAGATGGAACAATATTGCACTTTGATAGGTGCGAATTTGGCGATTATGTAGACTTGTCTGATGAATATGACCAAATAGGAAATGAGTATTTCAGTAAAGGTCTTGAATCAGTAAAGCTATCAGCAAGGAAAACAAACATTCCACAAAGAATTTACGTTTATGGAAGTGAGCGTAACATAACACGTCAATCTACGTCAGTTGGTGTTATGAATGTGTCTTATGCCAAAAGGCTTCATTTAGATGAATCATTATACCCTGGCGGTTATGTTGAAGTTCCTAATGTAACAAGTGGTATCGAGCAAGTTAAGTTTTTTGATGATGTTTATCCTAAAAGGGAAGGCACTATCAGCATTGTTCGTGTTGCAGGAACTAGTGATTTTCCTATTTATTACATAGCAGATGAAGAAATACCTACTTTATTCAATCCTCGTGATTTGCTTATTGAAGGCTGTACTATGATGATAAGATTCGTAAGTGGCTATCTTAATGGGTTTGATTTTGAAGTAAATTGGAAAGCTGCAACTAACGAATGGGAAATCATAAATAAGTCAGAAGATGATCAGCAAATACCATTTGGTAATTTTATACCAAGAATCGGCGATAAATATGTTTTGTATAATATTAAAATGCCTGAAGCATACATCACTTTAGCTCAAGAAGAACTTGCTGCTGAAGCGTTGGAGTACATTAATGATGTTTCTGTTTCTGTACCAGAAACAACGTGTGAAAGTGATGCAACATACTTTCAGAAGTATGGTATTTCAATTGACGTTGGCAAGCGTATTCAAGTAAGTAGCGAACATTATAATGGCGGTTATATCCAAAGTAGAGTTATTAATTTTAGTTATAACCTTACAACTCCCTACAATATCAATTTTACGTTATCGAGTAGTAAAGCAACAGGTAGATTGGCTTCAATTGAAAGTTCTATTTCTGAACAATCAAGCAGTATTGATGCAATATATCAAGATACGAGGTCAATTAGCAGACGAAGTTGGAGAGATGCCAAAGAAATGAGCGAGATGCTTGATTCTTTGATTAAGGAAATGGTAATGGTTGGTGTAGAAGAAAACCAATTTGTTACGTCTTGTTCGTATGCAATTATCAATACCGATAATAAATTTCAAGTATCTAAAGGCAAGTTGATTCACTCTGTTTTTATTGATTCTGCAACACATGGCGAATGGACAATACAGGAGTTCAGTATGTTACTATCTAATGATAATGGTTATTCTGATGATGTTCCGTATTATGTTTATTTGAAATGTTCGACCTCTGACGATAGTGGATTAGTTGTATTGTCATCTGCAAAGGTTGAATGTGAATCGGTTCCAGGCTTCTATCATTTTCTTGCAGGTATATTGTCAAGCAAATTTGAGGACAAAAGGGTGTTTAATCAAACAAGCGGACTTACTCAAATTGCAGGCGGAACAATAACAACCGAAGTAATGCAAGATGCAAATCGTAATTTGATTATTGACTTTGCAAGTGTTCCGCCTAGAATTATTGCTCGTAACGAAGCAGAGATTTATGGTAATATTCGTTTCATGGGTTATATTGGTGGCGAGAATTTATTCAAAGGAGATGCCGAACAGAGCTATGTGCAAAGTAGATTTACTCACGAGGGTGAATTGATATCAATAAAATTGGAAGAAAATGTAGATTACATCTTATCAATAGGTAAAGCTTGTGTTGAAAATGGAACAGGTTCGGTTGGAATAGGACACGTAAATGTTGTTTTGGTAGATTTTGAAAATTATGAAGAAGAGATTCATGTATTTGATCTAGAAAATGGAGCTTCTTCTGTCGGAACAAATTTAGTCCATAAATTTAAGACTCCAATTACTCAAGATGGTTATGGCCATGTTTTGAAACTAAAAACTGACGAAGTTAATACTTTGACATTGACCGTAAATAACGTAATGCTACAAGTTGGTAGTTATGCAACATCTTATGCGCCTTTTATAAACCACATTGCCGATGCTTTTAAGGGCAATACGGAGATTAATGGTGGATTGCTTATGACTAGCTTATTGCAGCTTAAAAACCTTGCAGAAGAAGTTGTTGCAGGTATGAGTGGTCTTAATAATGATAATGTTACTTTGTGGGGTGGTGGAACTTATCAAGATGCTCTCGATGCTATTGCTGGAACCCAAAAATTGCCTATTCTATTAACGAAGGCAGGTTATGGTAGTAACATCGGTGTATTTAGAATAGATGAAGATTCTGTTGTTGTTGATAATGGTAACAGAAAAGTTTATATTACTACCAAGAAAATT
>Ga0172378_10003097_pt1 | contig 15635 bp, 16 predicted proteins | sample GrowelOW332metaG_FD_119755 | JGI IMG/M metagenome (GOLD analysis project Ga0172378, IMG submission 119755) | Groundwater microbial communities from an aquifer near a municipal landfill in Southern Ontario, Canada - Pumphouse #3_1 metaG | ecosystem: Environmental > Aquatic > Deep subsurface >... | reverse complement strand
GCCCGTCGGGACTTTCGGCTCCGTTATTATTGGAACTTTCGAACCCGAGGCGTCTGGCTTAGAAGGCCAGCGCTATATCCTGGCTAAGCCACGGGCCCACGCAAACCTCCGAACACATCATCTAATTTAAAGGTTTACTATAAGACTCATACTGGAAAGTGTTCCCGACCCCTTCAGCAGGTCGCGTGCCATATCGTACACTGAACCGTAACCGAAATAGACGCAGATCGATTCCGCGATGCAGATTATTCCCAACACCAACAGCAATGGCCAAGCGTTCAATATCTTGCCGAATAGCTGTATGACATCCTGTATGAAATTGGTGATCATGTATATGATCGCACCAGACAGGAATGCCAGGCCCACTCTGTACCATCCGGTTGCGAATATCTCCCAATCGCCTGTCAGATCGCCGAGCAACACGTATATGACTACCATCACCAACAAACTCAGTATCAGTGAGAAATGCACGTCCCTGAAAGGCCTGATGATCAATGAGAATGCCGCTATCGCGACTATTATCGTAGTACCGGTTGTCAAGGATGTGGCCGCCGTCACGCAAAGATAGACCATTATGACCCCGACCACGACACCGAGAGCTACCAATGCCTTGTATTTCGTGCTTTCTTTATCCTTGAGATACATGTAAACTATGAGTATCGCCACGATCCCGACCACCGCCAAGAACACCTCTGACACATGGTACGTCACGATCGCCTCGTTCACGGCATCCCAATCTATCGCATCTCCTGCCATGATATGCAATTACCTTCCATGTATATTATCTGTGTTTACAACCCGAGAACTCTGGCCATATTATTGCCAAGAAGGTCTTCCTTAACTTTTTCGTTGCCCCACCTGCCTTCCTTTATTATGCGTATGAATTGCATGGTAGATGTGCTTGCGTCGTACAGCGGAAAGTCGGTACCGAACACGACTCTCCTGGGATACCTTTTCGTGACCTCTGAGAGTCTGCTGTCGACCATTCCCTTGTTCTCGAAGACCCAGCCCTGGAGAGCCGAACAGTCTGTATAGACATTGTCATACGAATCCATAAGCGGGAACAACTCTTTGTGGAACTTGCCTCCCAGATGGGCTACGATTATCTTCATGTCGGGGTGCTTCTCGGCCACACGCGCCAGATTGCATGGATGACAGTATTTTTCATCGAGCGGAGAAAGTGCCATTCCCGTATGCGTGGTGACCACGAGACCCAGATCCTCTACGAGATCCCAATACGGATCAAGTCTCGATTCATCTGGGTAATAACCTGTAGCGGGATACATCTTTATGCCCTTCGGCGAATATTTCTTCACCAGACGTTCGATCATCCTCAGCGCTTCTTCGCCCCTGTTCGGATCCACGGATATGAACGGTATGAATCTATCATCGACAGAACAACGCCCAAAGAGCCACTCCATGTACTCCTCATTGCTCATCTTTCCTTCGCCAACCAATTCAAAATCGGTTCCCAGTACCACGGCGTAGTCCAGATCGTTGGCATTCAACGAGTCCAGAGGTTCGGATATCGGTACATCGTAATCTACGAACGGTGTGATCTCGTCCAAACCGAAATCCATAAGATCCCCGTAGATCTCTTTGAACTTCAGCATCGGCTCCATATAGTTCTTCACTGCTTCATCCGGAAGCATTGACCTGTTCCACATATGGATGTGCGCATCGATGAGCATGGTCTGCAGATGACCGAACGTATAATAAAAATATCCTGTTCCGACAGCCGTGAATACGGAAGAGGTCCGACCTAAAATCTACATGCTCCATCAGTGACCTGTCACTTCTGATCCACATTGACCCTGCGCTGACGTGACATGTGGAGTCCACAGACCCGTGATGCCTCTATATCAGTGAGATTAGAAGATCGTGAAGAACAAAAAAGTGGACAGGGCGAGATTTGAACTCGCGACCTCTACAATGCCAATGTAGCGATCTTCCAGCTGATCTACCTGCCCGACATCCCCGTGAATAGTTAGTGGTTATTAAAGATTGTGGCTTACTGGAAATCATTCCTAAAAGTGGACTGGAATCTATGCGTCTCTCCTTGGATAAGAGTAGGATATTTTCCGTTGACACAGGCTAAACAAAGGTCGTTCTCAGGAAAACCCAATGCTTCCACTAGACCTGGTATGCTGATATAGGCCAGGCTGTCCGCCCCTATTATTTCGCATATCTCGTCGACGGTATGGAAATTCGCAATGAACTGGTCCCTTGTCTTCATATCCACACCGTAGTAGCAGGGCGCTATGACGGGAGGGCATCCTATCCTCACATGCACCTCCTTAGCACCTGCGGACCTCAGCATGCCTATTAGCTTCCTGAGCGTGGTACCGCGCACGATACTGTCGTCCACGATCAGCACACGACGGCCGTTGACGGTGGATTTTATCGGATTCATCTTCATGGCAACGGCTTTCTCCCTCTGTCTTTGGTCAGGCATGATGAACGTGCGTTCTACGAAACGATTCTTCATGAAACCCTCCTCGTACTGAATGCCCGATCCCATCGAATATCCAAGTGCGTGTGCGCGTCCTGAATCGGGAACCGGCATTATTATGTCGACATCGGCAGGTGCCTCTCTTGCGAGTATCATGCCTATCTTCTTCCGCACGTCGTAGACCTCTCTTTCGTCTATGACGGATTCTGGTCTTGCAAAATATATCCACTCGAACATACAGTGGGCCTTTGGTGAAATACCCTTGAAGGGATATGAAACATAATTGTCGGCTGTGATCTCCACTATCTCTCCGGGCGCGACATCCCTGATGAGCCTGCCTTTGAGAGTGTCTATGGCAGCACTTTCGGAAACGAGAATATAGCCGCCATCTATCTGTCCTATGCACAGCGGCCTGAAACCATACGGGTCTCTGACACCGTATACACGGTCGTTCACCATTATCGTAAGGGAGTAGGCACCGTCAAGCTCGGCCATCATGGACCTTATCGCTTTTATCGGATCGTTGTTCTGCACCATGTGCTTGGCGAGCAGTCTAGCGATCATCTCCGAATCGGAGTCCGTTAGGAAAGACCATCCGGCCGAAAGGTACTTCTCTTTCAAAACTTTGAAATTCGTTATATCGCCGTTATGTGCGACGGCCACCGTACCCATGGTCGTCTCAACGGTGAGCGGCTGTGCGTTTATGGCCGCTTTGGAACCTGTAGTGGAATACCTTACGTGACCAAGGCCGCAAAGCCCATCCAAGTTGGCCAGATTGTGCTCATTCAGCGCGATGGTGACCAGACCGTTGTCCTTCACGGTATGGATACTTTTCCCGTCGAACACGGAGATCCCCGCAGACTCCTGCCCGCGGTGCTGAATCACGCAAAGGGCCTTGTGCAATAGCGAAACCACATTGCTTGTGGCGTATATTCCGACGACGCCACAGCTATGCTTAGGCCCAGTCATACAGACAAACCTCTAATGCGTCTTCGCCCAACTGTAAGACCTTAACTTGGCGGTCTTGCCGTATCCGCAGGATGCACATACTCCGGTCCTTGCCTGATAGGAGTGCTTCCCACATCTGCGGCAGGGGATATGCGTCTTGAACTTGTTGTGTCTTCCCTGCGCCGGTGTTCCTGTTCCCATTGTTTCTCTCTCCTTATGGTGATATGTAGATCACATTGTCCCCGCGGACAATGGCGGTGTTGAGCTTCCTTATGGATTTTCCCTCTTGAAATTCTTCAACATTCTTGAGTACTACGTTCATATGGGGATCGTATCCATCAAGAACGCCCCTGTACTCTCTTTTTCCCTTCAGCTCAACAATGACATTCTTGTTGGCTGCCGCCTGAAGGACTGCTAGGGGTTTGATCATTCTTAAGCCACCGTGAAGTCCATAATCCATTGACTATATGAAAGTATCTACTTCCCCTCCTATATTATAGAGGGACGGCTCTAGACGAACGCACCTATCGTAGGTGCATCCAGACGATCCATATCGTAGAATATTATCGCCTCTCTGATACCTTTCGCCCCCATCCCCGTTCCCATGAAATGATCAAGTAGTGACGCTCTCCAAAGAAGATCCAAAACTGCTACCGCCAGAGAACCGTAGTAGGCATTGGCCATATCGTCTTCGTATCCCAATTGGTCTATGGTGTAGAACACACTTCCGAGGAAACTGTCCCTGCTGTTTAGCACGGATATGTAATCCACCAGGATTTTCTTTCCCTCTTCGTCAGGCTCGCGGAGTTTGACCTCCGACGGATCCACAGACCCCTTGTGACGAAGATCGCCGTTATCATCCATGACCGCCCATTCTATGGAGGTCTCGCTCGCCATGAACATATTCCAATTCCAATGCTCGTCACAGTAAACGGGAACACTGAGCGGATCCTGAGAACCCAAAGAACCCATCGCCGCATCCTTTGCCGCGTCTTCCAGCTCCTTCATCTCATAACTGGACTCCGGCATTATGCTGCCGAGTGTCATACCGGGTTCTTCCATTGATGATTCCATTATCCTGGCCAGGAAGGCGAAATCCGTGAATTTGGAAATATTGTCTGAAACGGCCTTTCTCACGATGGACGGATTTGAGAATATACCGGCATCCTTGCAGATGGAATAGAACTCCTTGTAGACGACGGACGCCTCCCTGTATTCTCTCATCAGTCTCTTTTCGGATCTCTCCGCAAGCATCTTGGCCTCATCAACGGCGTCATTGCCTCTTCCGCTCCAAACACCTCTGCATGAGAGATCCATCTCCGCCCTGATACGATCCCCTATGTAGAAATGGTATGGGAACTGCCTGCAGAATGTCGGTCTGTTCTGATAGATATCACATTTTCTCCCGTTCAGGAATACACATGAGCCAGCACCCTTCTTCATGGCCAACGCGAAATGCTGATCCTCGGTCCTGCTTTTTACCAACGCCTTTGGAAAATTCGTCCTGAAAAAGAACCTTTCTTCCGGAAGGACCTCTGGCTGACAAAGACAGCACATACCGCATTCCTCGGGACATTCCGTTTTCCTTCCGGTCAATTCCGAATAATCTATATCAATCTCTGTCACGAATGTCCTCTCCCATCCTTTCTCCGCAGAACTCTCCGTCGTTTATTTGCATTTCCCCTCTTACGATTACCGTCTCGGGAAAAATCGCTTCCCATCCGTCGTATGGTGTATGGCCGGCCTTACTGTGCAGTTTGTCCACATTGATCGTTGTCGTCCTCTGCATATCGAATATCGTAAAATCAGCATCGTATCCGACTGCTATCTTCCCCTTGCCTATATCGAATGCTCTGGCCGGACCTTCCGCGCCCATACGGATCAGTTCTGATAGCGGATATGCCCCCTTCTTCACCAGATTCATGAATATCGGAATTGTGGTCTCCACGCCAGGAATGCCCCCGGGTGCCGACTCATAGTCCTGCGACTTCTCGACCATGGTGTGCGGCGCATGATCCGTTCCCAACATGGTCACCTTACCGTCCGTGAATGCCTTGTAGAGCCCGTCACACGTACTCCGAACCCTCAACGGGGGGTTGACCTTGTACTCGGCACCATGGACCTCGTCCGCTGCAAAGAACAGATGATGCGGTGCGACCTCGGTGCTAAACCCAAAAGAAGACGCGAGTGCCAGAGATTCTGCATTCGTTATATGGCATATGTTTATCCTCATACCTTGGAAACGCCCGAGCCTCCTGATCGCATTATATTCCGCCTCCATCGAACGGTTCTTCAGATGATCCCAGTTGTCGCTCTCAGGACCACGCCCTATCATCGAATCGTCCTCGGCATGGACGCTTACCCTCCTATCGGTCTTTGAAACCTCACACATGACCCTGTATATGTCGCCATCATCGTTCATCAGTATGTTACCTGTTGTGGAGCCCATGAACAATTTGAATCCGGCTACGAAAGGAGCCAACAATGGGACCTGACACTCCGGTGTGAGCGCCGCGAACAATCCGTAATCCACATAGGCTTTCGAACGAACCGTGCGTTTCTTCTCCATCAGGGAACGCGGATTCGTCACAGGAGGTTTTGTGTTCGGCATATCCAGAACACAGGTGACACCTCCGAACGCCGCCGATTCGGTGCCCGTCCCGAAATCCTCTTTCTGGGTGAGTCCCGGGTCTCTGAAATGAACGTGAGGGTCCACGAACCCGGGCAGCATGATCCTGCTACCCAGGTCTATCCTTTCATCACCGCCCCTCACTATGTTACCCACGGTCACGATCTTGCCGTCCTCTATTCCGACAGCCGTGTCCTTCAGACTGCCATTGACGAACATCCTACCTTCCAAGACCAGATCCGTGTTCTCACCTTCTCTCTACATCACCGTTAGGAGATTTCTCTGAGAATATCTCCCCTTCGAACGAATAGATCGAAGATTTCTCATATCTCCACGCGTCCACAGGCAATCCTGCTTTCAATGATAATTGGGCCAGGTACTGTTTTGCATTCCATCCCCATTCGACCGGAACCTGAGGGAGCAGCAATCCTCTCATGCTTCCCAGTTCTATCATCAATCCATCCCTGCCTATCACCACGGTTTCTGGCAGTTTCTCTCTATCCTTTACATCCAGAAGCTTGGGAACGGTCAGAATCGTGACCTCGACCACACAATTATCGGCCTCTGCAGCCGTAAGATCCGGAAATCTAGGATCGTGACACGCGGACCGTGCGGAATGGACCAACGCGTCCTCCAATGGATAGACGGGCTCAGGGAACCCGATACATCCTCTAAGTTCCAATTCTGGATACGTCTTGACGGTAACGAAGACCCCTCTTGGAGCCGTGAAATCATACGGAAGCTCCACTTCGGTATCCTTTCCTTCCGTCTCAGCCTCGATGACCTTCCTCGCAGCCTTCACGGCGATGGTCCCGTTCTTAAGATCCATCTCATTCCAGCTCGATCTTTTCGGCAGCTTTCTTCTTCGTCTGACATCTCGGATTGACGTCACAATAGCTGTCCGTGAACGTATCTCTTGCATCTGTGGCCGATTCCCATGTCTTCTTCATCGTATCAGGCATCGGCATGGCCTTGACCATCTCGTCGATACCCATCATGAATTCCATGCCCATTTTGATGAAATGTCTCTGAACTACAGGATTTGCAACGGCGGCAAACATACCGAATGCCACCTCTTCCGCCTTTGCTTTCTTGGTGTCGACGTATTCGTCGACCTTCTTTTTATTCGTCTTGAAGATATCTTCCGCTCTTGTTTTTTCGTCGTCGAAAATGGATTCTGCGTCCTTTTTCTGTGCCCTCAGTACAGCGATTATCTTCTCACTGTTCTCAAGAACGAATTTTTCGAAATCCGGATCCGTCTTATCTTCGCTCATCTTTCTCCCTCTTGAATTTTATCCTCAACACATGATCTTTCAGTTCGGCACCGATCATCTCTTCCTTGGCTAGTGTCATAGGAAGGTTTATCGTTCTTTTCTGACTTCCTACGTGTACCACTATCGAATCGTCACCTGACTTAAATAATTCGACCTGACTTTTTTCAGCGAACGGAAGTTTCAGAACGATTGTGTCCATACCGTCCTCGGTTGTGAATTTCATCGGACTTTCCGTCGTGTATACCTCGGTAGGATCTGAATCCCCATAGATCATATCCGCAAGCATATCTAGCTTGTCCCCTCCGATCATCTCCGTTGGCTGCTGATACGCGTACATCATCTTCAACGGGTCGAAGGCCTGATGGATCGTTTCGAGATACTTCTCTTGCTCCACTAATTTTTTTTCGAAATATTCTGTTTCCATGCCCTTGGGGTAGATACGGTTGACGATCAGGCATTCGACCGTCTTGTTGTAGAGACACAGGTACGAATATGCACGCATCGTCTCGCTTATGACCATACGTTCCGGATTTATGACCAGACGAACAGTCGTTTTCTTAGGATCCTCAAGTATAACCTTGACCGCGGACATCCTGTTCATTATGTCCTCGAGACTGTTCATGACCTCCTTTGAAGGTATCGGAAGATCGATGATCCTGCCGACCGTCTGCCTTGCTATCGCGATCACTTTTTTCAGAAGGGAATACAACTTGTCTATGTACCATTCCGAGATGTCGGGGAAACTCAACAACCTCAACGTCTCAGCCGTGGGCGCGGTATCCATGATCACCACATCGTATACGTCATTCTTCTCGAAATCCAAAACGTACATCAGAGCCGAGATCAACTCCATTCCCGGAAAAATGGCCATTTCCTCCGCGGAAAGACTTTCCATCCCCTGCGACTCCATGAATAGAGAGATGTAATCCTGGATCTCCCTCCATTTCGTTCTCATCTCATTTATTATGTCTATCTCCAACGCATCCAGGTTCGGTGAAATGTTCGTTATACTGCCATCCAGTTTGAGCTCCATGGAGTCTGCCAGTGAATGCGCGGCATCTGTGCTCATTACCAGGGTCCTGTATCCCATGGCCGCCGTCCTTCTGGCCGTGGCTGCCGATACCGAAGTCTTACCGACCCCGCCCTTTCCCGTAGTTATGATGAGCCTCATGGTCTTCGGGATTGAATCGTGCCTATTTATGGTTAGCAGTGGAAACTGCATACTGCGTGCAAAAACGAAAAAGTATGGAATCTGACATGAACAACGAAGCTGAAATTGAATAAATTGAAAAAATCAAAATTGTAACGGCCGTCGATCTGACACGGACCGTTACAGAGTGTTTTTAAGATTTGACCATTCTCAGATTCAAAGGACCCTGCTGCATGTTATGTTCACGGATATATTCTGACTGACAACGCCTAACGTTATAGTGGGTACATCATCGTTTATTGAATATACGGGATCGCTCGTTCCTGAGATCACAACCACAGCTGAATAATCCAGACCGCCGATGGTGCATGTGAATGCATTGTTGTCTCCCAACGTCCAGCCCGACCCCCCGCTTACGGTTATGATCGAACCGGAAGAAACCAGAGAGTCAATTCCCAGTGTTTCACCGTCGATGTGGAATGAGAAATATTCACAATTATATCTGGTTATATTGTAATCATTGACGACGTAACTCCATTGAGCGTACAATGTCGTCCCGTAACTCACATCCTCTCCGACTGAATAGGCGGTACCGCTTCCGTCGGACTCCGTATTCCACCCCACAAAGGCACAACCGTTATTCATGAACACATTTTCGATAGCCGTCGTATTGGAACATGTGAAAACGGTTTCGCCGTCCTCCGTAATGCCTCCGTTCCCATTGTATGTGACGACCTCTGAATCATTGCCCAGCATGGTCACCGCAGCGACCGCCAGGACCACAAGAATCACTGCAACGGAAAAAATTATGATGATGTTCTTTTTCGTCATACGATCGGATGGATATCTGGATATATAATCATTCTAAGCGGAATGTGTCCGCCTCGGAAAAAAAGACAATTGCTTGGTGGCAGAACTGTTTTATAAAGATGAGCCAGAATATCGGGAATTTAACTCAAAAATATGGATGACCCGCACTGTATACGTAAGATACCGATGACGCGATGCTCTTTGAGTTGTGTACGCAGAATACCATCGGCAGTGGCTATACTGTGCTGTTATCGACGTCCTCGTGAAATTTGGTCGATGAACACTTCATTTCACTGTCTCAGCAACTCTTTGACATACTTGGGAAATCCCTATGGAACGCAATTCGTTACCTGGATCCAAGCCTCGGTATCAGGTGATGACTTTGAAGATACGAAAGAATGGGTCGCATAGGATACCAACGCTTGCTGTCCCACAGTTATTGTGGATGTGCCATTGTAGAAATACAGATGTCAGAATTGACGAACAAGTCCAAGAACGTTGAACTCGAGACCATTGGTAAGACGGTTGGTGCCGAGGATGGGGTTCGAACCCATGACCTTCGGATTTCCCTGGAGAGGTCTGTTGACCAGTACCCTATGAGTCCGACGCTCCACCAGGCTGAGCCACCTCGGCATGTGTAATGTGTTTGTAGAATGGGTTTGTCAGGAGGACCTGGAATAGTTCAATCGGCTATTTCCTCAGGTTCAGCCACTTCTTCAGTGACCTCTTCGACGACTTCGGTGGCTTCTTCAACAGCTTCCTCGACCTCGTTGACATCATCGGAGTTCTCTGCCTCAGGTTCCGTAATCACGATGGACTCGGGTTCTCCCTGTCCCACGACAAGGATCTGACTCTTACGGATCTCGATGCGCTTGATAGGTATGACGACACGGCATGCTCTCGCAACATTCTTTGCCATATCGCCGGAGACTATCGCCTTGACCATGTCCGAAAGACTCATCGTCTTACCCATATCGATGAGGGCCTCCCCCATGATACGCCTCATCGAATCTTCCTGCGAGGACTGTATACGTTTCTCCGCGATCGACATGGGTTTTATCCTGATGACGAAGCCGTCGGTGGTTGTGACATCGACAACATGGTCTGTCTTCGTCTTCTTCCTTCTCGTCAATCTTCTGACGTAGTCGTTGGTGAGGTCGTGACCTATGAAAGTGGTCTTAGCATCGTAACCGTCGACCGATACGATCTGGAATCTCATCTTGATGTGCATCTTCGAGAAATCACCGGTAAGTTCCTGAACGGTAACCTCAGCAGTCCTCCCTATCAGTGTCTCGGGATCGGCCGCAGGTGTATCCCCTATCTCAACCTCGTTGAACATACGGGGTGCATGTACCTTGTACCATTCTTTCGCTTTCCACTTGTCCTTCACTTTACGGGACGTAGTTTTTGATTTCTTTGCTGCCATCAGAATCCTCCTTGATTCAACGAGGCTAGGATTCCCTGAATGTATAAAAGGGTTTGTCATTAGGCGTGTTAATGATGCTTACGATGAGAGATTGATTTTCTCATCTAGCCAGCATGTTTGTAATTATCATTATCGTATAAAATTTATACATGGTGGTTGGTACCGCTAGTATATATCTTTTGCCCAAAAATCCGAGACGCTTCATATCTGTCCGCAACGAACACCACTGCGGGATGAGGTTATTAAAAAGAGCGGGGCCTGAGCCCCGAAATGTATGTTTAAAGCTTTACCGGAGTCTGGTGCGCAGACAATCCGAGCTCTTTAGCGTCCATTCCCATTGCGATGCCGTAAAGCTGGGACAGATGAAGAACAGGGAAAGCGAATCCAAGATCCTTCTGACCCATGTCGAACTGCAGATGGCAGAACGGACAGACATCGATTATGTACTTGGCACCGGATTCTTTGATGTTCTCAAGATTGGTCTTGGTGAATTTCATCGCCGTATCCGGGAATCCTGCTCTCAGACCGCCTCCTGCACCGCAGCACATCGTCCTTTGTTTCCTGGGCATGCTCTTCGCGCCGGTAGCCTCGATGAGATCATCGAGAATGTGGGGATTCTCCGGATCGTCCAGCTGTTTGATCTTGCTGGGCTTGAGGAAGTGACATCCGTAGAACGCCGCAACTTCGTATCCGAGAGGCTTGGTGATCTTGGACTTGATCGCTTCGATTCCGACCTCGTTGTAGAGTACCTCTGCGAAATGTCTCACTTTGGTCGTTCCCTTGTACTCCATCCCGATCTCCGCAAGGATCTTGTTGACGTCTGCGAGCAACGCCTTGTCTTCATGAAGCTCGTAGGCCGCATCGAAGAGAGAACCATAGCAACCGTTGCAGACCGTTATTATGTCCAGACCTTCCTTCTCTGCGAGTGCAAGATTTCTTGCCGCCGCAGCAAGCCATGTCTTCTTGTCGAATGCCTTTATGACACCGGGAGCAGGACAGCAGCTTGCATCGTTGAGATCGACGAGTTCAATACCGAGCCTTTCACAGACCACCCTGGTCGATTTTTCGATGCCAGGGTATCTGAGAGGCGCAATGCAACCAAGGAAAAATGCGTATTTAGCCATTTGAATCACCCAATGAGTTTATCGAATCCGGTGACCTTGAGGATCTTGTCCAGGTCTGCCTTTGCCTTATCATTCGCCAAGACTGTCGGAGGAATCTCCGGGAGCCCGAGTTCCGCCCTCTGCGCCTTGACCTTGTCGTTGATGGAGACCGTGTGTCCGTATTTCAGAAGGTTTTCGCCGGTCCTCTTGTGATTTGCATAGATCTTGCCGTTGGCCACTGCGATGTTCCTGATCGCGATGACGACATCGACGATCGGAACAGCGCGCGGACATCTCTCTTGGCAAGCGTAGCACGTGGTACATTGCCAAAGATCCTCGCTGGATATGAGCTCTTCCTTCATTCCGAGCTGCGCCATCCTCACCAGCTTTCTGGTTCTGAATGCGGTCTCTCTTCCTGATGGGCAACTCGCAGTACATGTTCCGCACTGGAAACACAATTTAGCGCCCTCTCCGCCATAGGCGGCGAGTTCGCTTGCAAATGCAGGGTTCGGTGTAACCATAGTAAATACCTACCCGTGCACTCACTACAAAGTATTTAATTGAGGATGGTGACCGAGAAGAAGTGTTATCTATAAAGGTAATACTAATTGAGACGCTTGCTCTGAAGTGCCTTCAGCAGACGCGATATGTCCCTGTTCTCCCTGCGATATACGGCGGTTATCGAATGCCTTAAAAGTTTTTTATCGGTGGCGCTCCTGAGCCGTATCCCCTTTTTGAGAAGCAGAAATTCGTCGACGAAGAAACTCTTACCGGAATTCATGAGATCGGAGAGAAGAGATGTCTCTGCATCCACCTTGTATTCGATGCCTTCCAGGTCCAGATAGTCATATGCGATCCTCTGCGCACCGTATCTGTACCTGATGTACGAAGGACCGTTATCGACATGGACCATGTCCATGTATCCTATCTCAGTCCATTTGAAATCATCCGCATCGAAAAGATACACCGGATCGTCCAGTATTATCACGTCGGCCAATCCTTCCTTTAACAATCTCAGATTCGTGTTGTCGTCTGACATTATCAGATCGACCTTTATCTTCATCGAGGACGTGACGGACATCAGTAACTCTTCGGTCACCGGGGAACATGCGACCGTGAATCCTCTCTCGAGCCTGCATCTCAGGTTCATTATCTTCGTTATCTCCACTATCCTGAGACCCTTTTCGGTAAGCTCGGTACCGGTCGGTGTGGACTCCATCAGGACCATACCGGTGGTCTCTTCCATCGAGGCCATGTACCTGTGGACGACCGGTGTCGAAATACCTAAGGCCCTGGCAGCAGCCGTCTTGCTACCCGTCCTATGGATGGCCTCCAGCACCTCCAACTGTCTGGTGGTCACGTTTTGAGCGTTTATGACCATTGACGTCTTGATCTCGATATCCACACCACGATATGGCCGCACTGCATAAATTACCTTTCCGCACCGTCTTCATTGCGTTTTTATACGCGATTACGCATGGAGAACCATGGGATTGGCAATGGATATTTTCAAAGAAGTGAATACCTCCACTCTGCCGATCGCCATTGTACTCCTGATCCTCCAGATCGTTGTCCTGGACAGCGAAGTGGAAGAACTGGCTCTGTTCATTTTCTGTATATTTCTGGTCATCGTCGGATTTGCAACGTTTCTCTACGGCGTTCAATCGGGCATCAACCCTACGGTGAAAGCCGTAGGCGCCGAGATACCGAAAAGGAAATCCCATGTTTTCATGATAGTCGTGGTCTTCATGATCTCCTTCCTCGTCACGGTTGCCGAACCCAATGTTGCGGTTTTCAGCGAACAGGTACATTCGATATTCAGTACCATAGACGTTCAGACTCTTACCTACGCCATCGCCATAGGCGTCGCGGTCTTCCTTATAATCGCCGCCCTGAGGATCATATATGACCTTTCGCTGAGACTCATCATAATGGCGAGCTATGCCATAATCATAGTGCTGGTGTTTCTGACTCCTGTTGAATTCCTCGGCATAGCCTTCGATGCGGGAAGCGTGACCACCGGACCTATGACGATCCCCATCCTGCTTTCCCTGGGCATCGGTATTTGTTCCGTAGGTGGATCCAGAACGGAAATGGATGGTTTCGGCATGATCGGTCTCGCATCCATAGGCCCGGTGATAACGCTCCTCATAATGGGCATCCTATCCGGGGACTCGATGTCAGTGGCCGTTACTGCGGAAGAGAACACCATGGTCCTGGGAATGGAGCTCTTGAAATCCGAATTCATAAACGCTGCATCAGGTGTCGTCGTCGCTTTGGTACCGCTGATAATCTTCTTCGCCTTCTTCCAGAGGGTATTCCTGATGTACTCGTGGACAGCCGTGAAGAATATGGCGAAGGGCGTGGGCACTGCGGGCCTGGGAGTCATAATATTCCTCACCGGAATATATTCGGGATTCATGCCGGCATCCATAAATCTGGGTGGACAGCTGTACGACAGCAATTGGCTCGTTCCATTGGGATTCCTTCTCGGTTTCCTGGTAGTGATATCCGAACCGGCCATGCACATACTTGGCAGACAGGTTGAGGCTTCGTCTCAGGGGCTGCTCCCAAGCAGACTGATCTTCACCGTGATATCCCTTGGAGTATCGTTGTTCGTGGCGATCGCTATGGCCAAAATCATCTTTGACATACCTTTCGTCTGGATCATCGTACCGGGATATATCCTCGCGATGGTCCTGATGTATTTCGGCGACCATGATATGACCGGCATTTCGTTCGATGCCGGCGGTGTAGCAACCGGACCCATGTCCGTTGCGATACTGCTGTCGATGTATACCGGTCTCGCAAGCGCGAAATACACCGGTATGGAGGCCGTCATAAACGGATTCGGCATAATCGCATTGATTGCTCTGGCACCGATCATATTTTTAAGTGTTCTTGGCATAGTGAACAAACTGAAGAAGGAAAAAGAGGAGATCATCGATGAATCGAATTTCTGACAATATCCTCGTGGTCGGACTGGGAAGTCCGATAATGTCCGATGATGCAGTAGGCCTCGTGGTCGCACAGAAGATAGAGGAAATGAAACTGGATGATGTGGAGACATGCCAGGAGGCGATAGGGGGATTGGACATAATTCCGGTGTTGTGGGGTCACCGCTATGCGATCATAGTCGATTCCATACAGACGTTCCAACACGACGTGGGAACGGTGCTGCTTTTTAACCCGGAGGACTTCGCACCTACCATAACCAGCGCATCCGCGCATGATATGAATCTTGCCACGGCCATAAAGATCGGACGCGACCTGGAACCGGAACAGATGCCTGAATCCATACGTTTTGTCGCAATAGAGGTCGAAGATATCCAGACCGTCCGGGAGGGGATGACGCCCGCGGTAGAAATCGCTGCGGATGCCGCTGTAGATGCTGTTCTGGACCTGATATACAAATTCAAAGCTCGATCTGACTGATGTCGAAATCCTTCATATCCCTGACCTTGTTGCCGTACATTACGATGTTGAGCGCGTTCGGAGAGATTATATCCTGAGCAACACGCATTATATCCTCCTCAGTCACGGCATCGAGTGCCGCAAGACGTTCCCTTATGGTGTCGGGCCGACCTGTTATGATGAAATTTTTCGCCAACGAATACATCCTGTGTTCCGTTGATTCCATATATCTGACGGTTGCGCCCTTCACAAGATTCCTCGCCCTGTCCAATTCACCTTTCTGAAGACCGTCTTTCTTCAGATCGCAATAGATCTTGCACGTGGTCTGAATCGCTTCCAATACATTCTCTTCGGTGGCGGACATATAAGTCCCGACCGAACTGGCATCGGAGTTCTGGTCTATGGAATTGTATATGGAGTACACAAGCG
>Ga0172378_10003096_pt1 | contig 15636 bp, 14 predicted proteins | sample GrowelOW332metaG_FD_119755 | JGI IMG/M metagenome (GOLD analysis project Ga0172378, IMG submission 119755) | Groundwater microbial communities from an aquifer near a municipal landfill in Southern Ontario, Canada - Pumphouse #3_1 metaG | ecosystem: Environmental > Aquatic > Deep subsurface >... | reverse complement strand
TTGCTAACGAATATGCAACGAAAAGATATCGTTCAAATGTGATCAATTGGGGGATGTTGCCTTTCCAATTAAAAGATGAACCCAATTTTGGCGTTGGAGATAAGATTTTTATTCCAAACGTACGAGAAGGTTTAGATCATCATATGAAAGAAATTAAAGCCTATGTGCTTGGGGATACAATCAGAGAAATATCGCTTTATATTGCGGATATGACCGATACAGAAAAAGAAATTATTAAAGCAGGTAGTTTGATTAATTACAACCAAAAAAAATAAAAAAAATAAAAAAAATAAAGAAAACAAAGAAAACCCCCTCATGAAAATGAGGAGGTTTTTTATTTTTACCAAACGTAATTAATTTCATCACTAATACTTTGAGCCCGAGAAGAAGGGGTGTAGTCAATACCATAGACAAATTGATACCACTGTTTAATATTATCGGCAAGGGTATTGGGGAAAACATAAGAGACGCCATAAAGCAGGCCAGTACCAACATATTCATCGGTAGGCAAGCGATCTTGTTCAATGCTATAATCGTTCATAAAGAAAACATTAGCAAGATAAGTGATGAATTCCCGATTAGATAAAGAAGTTTCCACATAAGGAAGGACTTCCTGAATTAAGCGAAATTGAGCAATCGGATTGAGATCGAGCGCTTTTTGAAGGACTTGTTCCATAACGACACGTTGTCTTTCCGTACGATCAAAATCACCGTTACCGACATAGCGAATACGGCAATAGGCAAGGGCTTGATTACCATTTAAGACTTGCTCTCCGATCCCAGGAACGTTTTCCGAATAGGTGCCAAGTTGTGTATTGACATCCGCGAGATAGATATTAACCCAATCGAGTTCGTCTTGGGATTCAATGTTGACAGTTACCCCACCAACGGCATCTACCATTTCCGTCGTACAGGTGAAATCGACAGTTACATAGTCTGTAATAGCGGTATCAAAATTTTCATTAATAGTTGTAATAGCCTGTTCACTGCCCCCATAGGAATAGGCTGAATTCAATTTATCATAGCCATAGGTGTCATTAATATACGTATAAGTGTCACGCATCAGGGATGTGATTTTGATATCCCCTGTTTCAAAATCAGCCGAGGCAATCATAATGGTATCGGAACGATCACCATCAACATTATCGCGGCCATCAAGGCCAAAAATAAGGACATTAATGGTATCATGATTTTGAGCAATTGCAGCGGCTTCATCACTAATATGATAGGCGTCAGCTTTGCTTGAGATGTCGCTATTCAGTGGTGAGATTTTCACAAAAAGGAAAGCTAAAAGATAGGTGATCACCACAAGACTAAGGATTAAAATTAAGAAATTCTTAAAAAAATGATGCTTTTTTCGAGTTGGGCGCTTTGAATTTTTGATTTTTGCTTTATTTCGTGAAGTCAGTGGCTGAGAATGCCGATGATTATTGATGGCCGACTTTTTTGATCTAGATTGTGATGAACTTGATGTGGCGTTTTTATTTCTGCTTTTTTTACGCTTCCGAGCACCTTGCTCTTTTGTGTCAGATGTTTCGGAATAACGTCGATTATTGATAACACTTTTATGTTTTTTATCCATATGAATCTCCTGATTTAGATTGTTTTATTTGTATTTTAAAAGTAAATAAAAAAAAAAAAAAAATATCAAATAATCAAAAAAAAAAAGAACTATACTTTTATCAAGAAATTTGATATAATAACCATAAGAATGATTAAAAAAATTAGGGAGTGACGTTATGGAAAACAATAAAAAAGTTGATAATTCGACTGTAAATTCAGATACAGAGATTAATCAAGAAACACTAATGCAAATAAAAGAACAATTAACTTCCATCGAAAAAAGGGAAAAAAACGTTGTGAACATGATGAAAGAGTTACAAGAGGCCTTTGAACTTTTAAAAGAGCGCAATGATGCACTTAATAAAAAAGAGGATACATTGAACCATGAATATTTAAAACTTCTAGAATTAGAGGCAATGTATAAAGGAACAGATAAATTAACAGGGACCTTATCGGCTGTTTTACCGACACTTGAAACAACAAATAATAAACAAATTGAAGAAAAGGTAGAGGAGTAGAAAATGGAAAAAAACAATGAAAAACTAGGCTTGTTGTTTTTGTTTGATGTCATTGCGATTTTAATAGGTACTTTTGCAGTGCTTTTTATTACACAAAACTTTTCGGACCGGAATCTCGTAACATTAGCTTGCTTTTTTCTAGGGATTAAAGGATTGATTTTAGGCATTGGTGACCTCAGTGGCATTGCACGAAAATTTTGGGTTGCAACTATTTTTATTGCCATCGCGGAAGCACTGGTCATTGGCGTAGATTATTTTATGAGTTTTGGTGTACCCAATACGCTTTTGCTTTATACGGCGATTGCAGAATTAGTACTCGTAATTTGTGCACATCTGCTTTGGAATCATCAGTTTGGAAAAAACTATGAAGCGGTTCAAGGAAGAAAAGATTGGTTAAACGGCGAGAATGACGAAGAAGCCAAAACACAAGACGAATATGATGAACTTTTTGCTTCATTAGTAACAAAAGATGGCAACACCGATAGTATTAATACGGAGGCGGTCAACCAATATCTTGATAATGGCATAGATCTTAACGACACCACAAACAAAGCGAATGAAACAGAACAGGCAAAAAAGGATGATGCATCTCAAAAGTTTTTTGATGATAACCTTAGAAATGAATTAAGTGTTAATGAAGCAGACATCTTGAAAATAGAAGAAGATCAAACAGACAACACACCACTCGAAGAAACAGATGAAGTAAATCTTAGTGATACAAGCGATTTATTTACGATTACGCCAGATACCACTGTTTCAGATCAACCTGAAACAGAAATCTTAACAGAAAACAAAGAAAAAGACCAGCTAGACGAGTCTTTAGGAGAAGGCAACAATCAAGGGCTTAATTTAGCAGAAACTGATTTAACCGTAGCAGATGCCGTTCAGGCAAATAACCTTATTTTAGAAAAAGATAATATGCAACAAGTTGCGACAGAATTAAATACCATTATGGAAGAAATTAAGACATCCAATGCGACAGAAGCAGAACTTGAAACAAAAATTGCAGACTTCAAGGCAGAGATGAAAAAAATAATTCCAATCACGACAGAATCCGATATTGTTGAAACGGGTGAAGTGATTCGAGATAAACTCAAAGGGGTTATCGACAAACAATTTATTGTGGACGAAGTATTGGATGACCTTGTCAAACTATCCAAACAAGTTAATGAAAAGATTGCCGATTTAAATCGATTAGAAGCGAATTTAAATAAAAAGCAATTACATCTTGAACAAAAAGAAATCATTAGTATGCAAAAAATGCCACTTGTATTTGAGGATGTTGATGCAGAAGAGATGCCAGCAGAGATTTTACTTGAAGGCGAAGACTCTGAAATCATTATTGAAGAGGGCGATTATGAATTATTAAAAAAATATATGCGTAAAAATCCAGATGCTGTTTTATAAAGCAAAAAGAGCTCCTTTTGGAGCTTTTTTATTACAAAAATGAAATCTTGCAAAAAAAGCCAAAATAAGCGCAGTGAAAAGGCCTTCAATGAAAGAAAAAATAAAAAATTCCGAAAAACAACAATTTTTTATTGCAGATAGGACCAATTTATGGTATACTAAAAAAAAACAGGAGGACATTATGAAAAAAATTAAAATTCTTGGAATAGGCGTGTTAGCAGCAGCAATGTTGTTTACATTTTCAGCCTGTGGAAGTACAACAGACAGTGCAAGTTCAGACACTTATGTGATTGCGACAGATACAACTTTTGCACCTTTTGAATTTCAAAATGATGATGGTGATTTTGTTGGGATTGATATGGATCTATTGGCAGCCATTGCAGAAGATCAGGGTTTTGACTATGAATTACAATCTTTAGGATTTAATGCAGCAGTTCAAGCCTTAGAATCTGGTCAAGCAGATGGTGTTATCGCTGGTATGAGTATTACAGAAGAACGTCAGGAAAAATTTGATTTTTCAGACCCTTACTTTGATTCTGGTGTAGGTATGGCCGTTTCTGAAGACAATACAGATATTACTTCTTATGCAGATTTAGCTGGCAAAAAAGTAGCTGTTAAAACAGGGACAGAAGGTTACACTTTTGCAGACAGTATCAAAGACGAATATGGTTTTACTTTAGCAACATTTGAAGATTCAGCAAACATGTATGAAGATGTTAAATCTGGCAATTCAGTTGCTTGTTTTGAAGATTATCCAGTATTAGGATATGCCATTACAAAAGGTCAACCACTAAAATTAGTCGGTGATTTAGAAGCCGGAAATTCTTATGGTTTTGCTGTTCAAAAAGGTGAAAATACAGAATTATTACAAATGTTCAATGATGGTCTTGCAGATTTGAAAGAAAGTGGCAAGTATCAAGAAATCATTGATACATATATTACAAAATAAATTCTATTTGGAGGAATGAATGGGTTTTTTTGAACTATTAGCTCAAACATATCCTCAGTTACTACTAGGTTTATGGATAACCGTTGAGTCGACCCTGATATCGCTGATTATTGCAGCGTTTCTGGGTCTTCTCTTTGGTTTAATGTCCGTATCAAAAAAGAAAGTAGCTCGAGGAATAGCAAGAGTTTATGTAGATATCATTCGTGGGACGCCGATTATTGTGCAGGCTTTTTTTATTTACTTTGGAATTACCTCTGCACTAGGTATTCGAATGACACCGCTAGTGGCTGGGATTGTTGCACTAAGCTTAAATGCTGGAGCATATTCAGCAGAAATCTTTAGAGGAGGCATTCAGGCTATCGCAAGAGGACAAATGGAAGCAGCACGTAGTTTGGGATTGCCATATTCAATGGCGATGCGAAAAGTTATTTTACCACAAGCTGTGCGCACAATGTTACCTTCTCTTGTTAATCAATGTATTATTACATTAAAAGATAGTTCTATTATGTCCGTTATTGGACTGGCAGATTTAACTTTTACAGGTAAAATAATTATTGCTAACAATTTGGAATCTTTTAAAATGTGGCTAATGGTTGGTATTTTGTATTTTATTGTGATTTCACTTTTATCTTATGCTTCTAAGGTACTTGAAAGGAGAATGAGTTATGCCAAAGGTTGAAATTAAAAATTTAAAAAAATATTTTGGAGATCTCCAAGTTTTAAAAGACATTAATTTAGAAGTTGATGAAGGAGAAGTTATTTGCGTTATTGGTCCTTCAGGGTCTGGTAAATCAACAATGTTGCGCTGTATCAATGCTTTAGAAGAAGCAACAAGCGGCACCATTATTGTTGATGGTAACGAAATAACGGGAGAACCAGCGAATATTAATATCTACCGTCGTGATATTGGAATGGTTTTTCAGCAATTTAACCTCTTTCCACATATGACCGTTATGGAAAATATCACATTTGCACCAGTTTCATTAAAAATTTTAACAAAAGAAGAAGCTAGAAAAACAGCTTTACGCTTGCTCAAACGTGTAGGATTAGAGGAAAAAGTCGATGCCTATCCTGGACAACTTTCAGGTGGACAAAAACAACGTGTTGCAATTGCAAGAGCGTTAGCGATGAATCCGGATGTTATGTTGTTTGATGAACCAACCTCTGCTTTAGATCCAGAAATGGTTGGAGAAGTTTTAAATGTTATGAAAAAATTAGCACAAGAAGGCATGACAATGATTGTGGTAACACATGAAATGGGATTTGCTCGAGAAGTGTCTAATCGCGTGATTTTCATTGATGAGGGATACATTGTAGAACAAGGCTCACCAGAAGAACTCTTTGGTCGACCTCAGAATGAACGGACGATTAATTTCCTTAATATGATTCTATAAAATGAATGCTTATTGTGGTCTGAAACAGTTAGACTTGACATTAAAAAAACACACAAGCTCAATGAGCCAACTTGTGTGTTTTTTAATTGATCAAGGATAGACAAAAGTTTATTTATTGACTTTCAGCTGTGACATGTTAATGCTTTGTGTATGTTTAATGGGTTCCCAAGTTTTGATGGGTTTAACCAAACAAATAATATTAATAAATAACCATGAAAACAAGAAAAACCAAAAACTGAAAATGGTGCTTTTAGCAACATCAACTGGGGTGTGCTTTTCTAGTAATAAGACGAGTACCGTAAAGAAAAAACTAAAAGCAATTGGGACCATAATGTTTAACGCACATAATAAAAGGTAGTCCGTTGAAAAAGATGTGATCGAAAAAGCATAAAACAATAAAGCTGCTGAAGTGAAAGCATAAACGGCACCAGCAACTTGAATTAAAGGTGCTGCAAGATAGATAATTAAATCGAGCGCTTTCCAATCGTGTGTTTCATGAAAGTTTTGTCTTAACGCCGGGGCATAGCGATTGTAACATTGGATAATGCCTGTAGACCAACGTTTCCTTTGTTTCCAGGATGTTTTAAAGTCAACAGGATGTTCATCATAAGTAATAGCTTCTGGTACCCAAGCAACACGATAACCGTTGATAATTGATTGTGTGGTATATTCAATATCTTCTGTTAAGGTATGGGTTCTAAATCCTTGTTTAATAACGACATCACGAGTAACCATAAAGCCTGTTCCATTAAGAGTTGCGGTACCACCAAGGCTATACTTAGCTAAGTTCATAAAACGATTTTGTGTCCAATAAAAAACAGATTGACAACCAGAAACCCAGGAATCATTCGGGTTTTTACTTTCGCGATAACCTTGAGCGATTTTTTCTCCGGCAACAATGGCATTGTTCATGGCATAAAAGAAATTTTCATCAACAAGGTTGTCTGCATCAAAAACACAAAAAGCATCATATTGATCATCATAAGCAAAAATATAATCAAAGAATTGTTCTAAAGCATCGCCCTTGGCATGAACGGCCTTTTTCGGACAAAATAGTTTAGCGCCATTTTCTTTGGCAACACTAGCCGTTTGATCGGTGCAGTTATTTGGAATAACGTAAATATCAAATAAATCAATGGGATAATTTTGAGCTTTTAAAGATTCGATCAAATGGCCAATCACGCTGGCTTCGTTTCTAGCAGCAATGACTGCGCAAAATTTATTAACAGGTTTTTGTTCTTTAAAACGATTATGTTTTCTTAAACCAAACAACCCAATAACAGCATTATATAAACCATAAAGCAAAAAAGGTAAGCCTAAAATTGCAGTAATGGTCAATAATTTCATAATTAAAATCATGGTAAACCTCACTTCCATCTATTGATGATAGTTTAGCACGATTTAATTAAAATAGCAAGATTATTTAATAAAAAAGGCTTTTTTCAAAGAAAAATAAAAGGTTACTATAATATAATAGATAAGAATTGAGTAAATAAGTTTTCAAAGCTTATTTAAAGTTACGTGCACAATCATTTAAATATTTCTTTCACTTTCTCTTCGATAATTAAAGTCTTCAGGTATCTGAATTAAATAATATATAAAATTTTCTACGCTTCTTCTAAATTTTTTCCTCATCGGAACTTAAAAGTGTTACAATAGAAGAAAATTGTGGAGGAAACTCATTGTGAAAAACATTAAGATAACAGATATTAGAAATATTCATATTGGAAATGCTCAGAATTTAGATTTAGGAACCGGCTGTACGGTTATTATTGCAGAAAAAGGAGCGCCTACAGGAATTGATGTAAGGGGCGGTGGACCGGCTAGCCGAGACACACATATTCTAGATCCAATGGCTGCTGCAGAATGTATTCATGCTGTTTTACTAAGTGGCGGGTCTGCGTTTGGATTAGGTGCAGCAAATGGGGTTCAAACCTATTTACTCGAAAAAGATATCGGCTTTGATACAGGCATTAAAAAAGTGCCATTAGTTTGTCAGTCGTGTATTTTTGATTTGCCTGTTGGGTCAAAAGATGCATATCCAGATGCAGAAATGGCTTATCAAGCATGTATAGAAGCTCAAAAGAACCAACCAAAGTCTGGCAATTATGGTGCTGGCACCGGGGCAAGTGTTGGTAAAATTTTAGGACCTGACTACATGATGAAATCAGGGTTAGGGATGGCAGCAGTGCAAGTTGGCGATTTACAGGTTGGTGCCATTGTAGCTGTTAATGCTTTAGGAGATATTTTTGATGCAGAAACTGGAAAAAAACTAGCTGGTCTTCAAAATGAAGCAAAAACAGGCTTCACAAAGACTGAAGAAGTTATGTATCAGGATATAGAACGCCGAAAGAACTATTTTGTAGAAAATACAACCATCGGTACGATTATTACAAATGGAAAGTTTAATAAAACAGAATTAACAAAAATTGCAGCATTGACGCATAATGGGTATGCGCGCGCTATTAATCCAGTTCATACAATGGCAGACGGCGATAGTATATATGCAATGAGTGTTGGTGATGTTGTTGCAGACATTTCTGCGACAGGAACTTTGGCCGCACACGTTATGACATTGGCTATTAAAGATGCTGTAGTATCAGCAAAACCCCTTTTTGGATTAAAAAGTGCTTGTGATTATATGAATAATCCTTGCAAACTCTAAGCGGTTTTGATATAATCAATAGCTGATGATATTGAAAGGAAATTGAATGAAGTTTAAAGAATTAGAAATGAACAGTTTGACATTAAAGGCTATTGACGATATGGGATTTGAAAACATGACAGAAATACAGGAACGCGCAATCCCCTTATTGTTAGATGGCAACGACATTATTGGAAAATCACAAACAGGAACCGGGAAAACAATGGCTTTTGCGATTCCAGCAATTGAAAATATTGATGAAACCATTAAAAAGCCACAGGTATTAGTCTTATTGCCAACGCGTGAATTGGCACTTCAGGTTGCAGAAGAATTTCAAAAAGTATTAAAGTATTCTAAAGAAATAAAAGTTGTGCCTGTTTTTGGGGGCGCTTCCATTGAAAAACAAATAAGAGACCTCAAACGCGGTGCGAATATCGTTGTTGGAACACCAGGGCGGATTATGGACCATATGCGTCGCAAAACCCTTAAATTCAACGATTTAAAAATGGTTGTTCTTGATGAAGCAGACGAAATGCTTAATATGGGCTTTAGAGAAGATATTGAATTGATTTTAGATGCGGTTCAACATGATATTCAAATCGCACTTTTTTCAGCAACAATGCCAAAACCAATTATTCATATTGCAGAACACTACCAACATAATCCATCAAAAGTAGAAATAGAACCTAAAAACTTAGTTAATCCAGATATCCAGCAAAAGTATTATAATATTGCGGATCATCACAAATTTGAAGCATTAACACGTCTTTTAGAAGTCTATACACCAAAACGCGCACTTATTTTTTGTAATACAAAACACCTTGTTGATGAAATTACAAATAACTTACAAGAATTAGGCTATTCTTCGGATAAAATCCATGGAGACATGCGCCAAATATCACGTTTAGCTGTGTTAAAACGCTTTACAGAAGGCAGATTATCCCTTCTAGTTGCAACAGATGTTGCTGCTCGAGGGATTGATGTAGATGATATTGATATCGTCTTTAATTATGATGTCCCAGAAAATGAAGAATATTACGTACACCGAATTGGACGAACGGGTAGAGCTGGAAAATCAGGGCTATCTTTAACCCTTGCAAGATCACGAGATCAGTTTAAATTACGCCAAATTACAAAATATACGAAAAAAGATATTGAAAAAGGCGAAATTCCAAACAGCAAAATTATTAATGACATTAAGATTGAACACTTTAAAGAAGATTTCAATCAATTAACCTTGCATAAACAAGAAGAACAATTAAATCCTTACTTAAAAATTGTTGAAAATCTTCAGGAAAAAGGGTATGATCCAGCGTATATTGCCGCGATTCTAATCCAAAGACAATTACCGTTAACAGAAGCAGCAGATTTGAATGCTGATTTCACAAAGAAAAATAGAAAACAACCACAAAGAGGTAAAGCAAGACGTGACGGACGTGATGATAGAAGTAATCCTCAAGATACCAAACGACTCTTTCTAAATATAGGGACAAAAGACAAAGTTCAAAAACGCGATATCTTAGGTGCAATTTGTGGAGAAAGTGGCATTTCATCTGCCCAAGTTGGACAAATTGATATGTACAACAAATTTACCTTTGTTGATATTGATGAAGCAGTTGTCAAAAAAGTTGAAAAAAAATTAGATGGTAAAAAAATAAAAGACCGTAAAATTAATGTGGAAATTTCAAAAAAAAGAAAGAAAAAAAGAAGAAAATAAGCATGCGAGGGTAAAGGGATGGAAATTAAATGGTTAAAATGGGCACAGCAAATTCAAGCGCTTGCCCAATCTGGTTTGGCTTATTCAAACAACAAGTATGACATTGAACGTTTTGAACAACTACGCGCGCTTTCTGTAGAGATCATGCAAGAATACACAGAAGCAGGAGCAGAAAAGATCAAAGATCTTTTTTGCTTTGAAACAGGGTATCAAACACCAAAAGTTGATATCCGTGGAGCGGTCATCAAGGACAATCAAATACTGCTTGTTAAAGAAAGTATTGATGGTTGTTGGTCTATGCCAGGTGGCTGGGCTGATATTCAATACTCTGTTCAAGAAAATATTATCAAAGAAGCCCGTGAGGAAGCAGGGATTAAAGTAACCCCTACAAAACTTGTTGGCATTTTTGATTGTACAAAAAAACAAAAGCGGCCAGATCCATTTGCCATTTACAAAATTATTATGCTTTGTCACAATGGTGGCGGGTCTTTTGTAACGAATATAGAAACCGAAGATGCCGCTTATTTTGATAAAGATCGGTTGCCAGACCTTTCTGTTTATCGAACAACAAGCGAAATGATCGATTTTGCTTTTCAAGCAAAAGAGGATCCGGATTATACACCTATCATTGATTAAAAATCGATGATTCAAATAAAGTCATGGATAAAACAACAACAAAACATGTCGGTATCAAAAATTTACCAGAAGATGATCGGCCGCGAGAAAAACTTATTCGGTATGGACCGCAAGAATTAAGCAAGGCAGAATTGATTGGACTGATTATTCAAACAGGCTCACAAGAAGCGAGTGCAGTTGAATTAGGTCGCAAGGTCGTTAGTACCTATGAAAACAATCTTTCTGCCTTTTTCGATACCCCAATACAAGAAATTGCGCATAATAAAGCGCTTAAAGGGATTGGTGAGGCCAAAGCCTGTCAGATTCAAGCAGCAATAGAACTTGGACGACGCGTTCAAAATAAGCAAAAAAAGCTTGTTAAAATCAAAGAACCCAAAGATGTGGCAAACTATATGATGGATAAAATGGCTTATTTAAAACAAGAACACTTTATCATTTTGATTCTAGATTCCAAAAATCAAATCCGAAAAGAAGCGACGATTACGATTGGGACGATTAATGCATCCTTGGTCCATCCAAGAGAAGTTTTTGCAAAAGCGATTCAAGAACATGCAGTTAGCATTATTTTATTACATAATCATCCTTCCGGGGATCCAACACCAAGCCAAGAAGATATTAACGTTACACATCGCTTAGTTAAAGTGGGGGAACTGGTTGGCATCTCGGTTTTAGATCATATTATTATAGGAAATCGTAATTTTATGAGTTTAAAAGAAGAAAAAATAATGTAGTAATTCTTAATTTTAAAATTTTTCATTGCAAAAAAACAAAATATAAATTAAAATAAAACAAGATTAAATATTACGAGGCGGTTTATGTTAACTACGCAACAAGCACAATATACTTATTTCTATGAAGTGCAACAACCAGATACACTAGATGTCAAGAGTTATCTGATTCAAAAAAAATGTTATTCTAGCCGGTTGTTGCGGCAAATTAAAAGAGAAGAAGGTAAAATATTGCTCAATGAGCAATATTTATCACTATCAACACTTTTAAATAAGGGGGATACCATTTCGGTCTTTTTCCCAGTTGAAACTAATTTTATTCAACCTGAAAAAATACCCCTGGATATTGTTTATGAAGATGATGAAGTGTTAATGATCAATAAAGATCCTTTTTTAGTGACCCATCCAACATCAGGCCATCCAAGTGGTACGCTTGCAAACGCAGTAGCTTATTATTTTAAACAGCAGCATATTCAAGCAAAAATGCGTTTCGTGAGCCGTTTAGATCAAGATACGTCGGGGATTGTAACGGTTGCAAAAAATAAATATGTGCATCATTATATTCAATCACAAATGGGAACTGAGTCTGTTCAAAAAGAATATATCACTTATATTCATGGCCATTTATTTCAAGATAGTGGGATTATTGACGCGCCAATTGCACGCTCAGAAGTTGATCCTGCGTTAAGAGAGGTATCAACATTAGGTAAAAAAAGCATAACGACTTTTCAGGTGCTAAAAAAATATAAAAACGCATCGAAAGTCAAGGTTAATCTCATTACAGGAAGAACCCATCAAATAAGAGTGCATATGCAATATCTTGGATGTCCCGTGATTGGAGATCATTTATACGCGGATCATGAATTGCCAGATTATCTGATCAAAAGACAAGCACTTCATGCCACTAAAATCAGGGTGCCCCTTCCCAAAAAAGGGTTGATTGAAATCAACGCACCGTTAAAAGAAGATTTAGTTGAATTAGAAGATATTTTGGAAAGGAATCAGCAATGAGTGAAGAAAAAAATCTGCATGGCCTAGAGAATGCCGATCAAAAAACGAAAAAAACGCCTTTAAAAAAAGAAGAGCATAAACAAGAAAAATCCGAAAAAGGAGTCTCACCAATCGCAAGAGACAAGCACAAAAAAAACAGTCAATTGCCCTTTAAAAGTAAAAAGCAGACCCCAAAAAAACAAAAGAAAAAACCGGTAAGTGCTGGTCTTCCAAAGAAAAAGAAACAAGTCAAAACATGGAAAAAAGTCCTTCTTGTCCTCCTGATTCTTTTTGCAGCTTTTGCTATTGCAGGCTATATCTATTATCAAGGTTGCCGTATCGATATTTCTGATGATACGTATCAAATGAAGGAAAAAACAGAGGTTTATTCTGCGGATAACGTGAAAATAGGGGAAATGTTTACTGAAAATCGAACCTATATTACGATCGATCAAGTTCCAGATACTTTGAAAAATGCCCTTGTTGCTGTCGAAGATTCCCGCTTTTATAGTCATAATGGGGTCGATTATTTAGGGATTGCAAGAGCCTCCATTGCTAATCTTTTAAGTGGAAGTGCGACAGGTCAAGGGGCTTCAACCTTGACGCAGCAATTGGCGAGGATTCTGTATCTCCCAGATATCAGCACAGAGACCTCCTTTAAGCAGTCGTTAGATCGAAAACTGGCAGAAATATCCATTGCCAAACAATTGGAAGATAAATATTCTAAAGATCAAATTTTAGAAATGTATCTTAATGAATATTATTTTGGTTCAGGTGCTTATGGGATAGAAGAAGCGTCTCAAACTTATTTTGGCAAGAGTGTTTCTGACATTGATTTGGCAGAATCAGCTATGTTGGCAGGCTTACCACAAGCCCCTTCTGCTTATGCACCAAATAGTGATTTTGAGGCAGCGAAAGCACGACAATTAGAAGTGTTAAACCGAATGGTTAGTAAAGACTATATAACACAAGAGGAAGCGGATGCAGCCTATGCAGAAGAATTGACAATTGTGCCATGGTCAGCAGAAGAAGCATTTGATATGATTGATGACGATTATGAAAAATTTGTCGATCAGGCTTTACAGCAATATGCAGAATATGCAGCAGAATCTGTTATGCAAGAACGTGGGATTTCATGGGATGATGCGATTTCTTACATTCGAACGGATCTTGCAAGTGGCGGCTATAAAATTTATTGTACTGTCAATACAAATTACCAACAAGAGGCTCAAACAGCCATAACGACGAAATTAGATGACTATGGACTAGATCAAGCAAACGGCGATACCGGTGCTGTTGTGACCGTTGATCAGGATGGTGCTGTTTTAGCTTATTATGGTGGTAATACAGATATTAATACGGCCAGTACAGCAAGACAACCAGGATCTAATATTAAGCCATTGTATTATAGTGGTGCGATTGAAAATGGTGTAGTGAGTACATCAACCATTATTACAGATGAACCGATTAACATAAATGGGTATTCGCCACAAAATTATGGTGGAACTTATGCCGGAGATGTTACGGTTGGTTATGCCCTTATTCATTCTATGAATGTACCATCTGTATTAGTTTTTAATATGTTTGGTGTTGAAAATGCAGTTGATTGGATTGAAACATTTGGTATTACAACTATTACGGATACGGACTATAATCTAGCGACAGCCCTTGGTGGATTGACCAATGGTTTAGAACCACAAGAAGTGGCAGCCGCATACAATGTTTTTAACAATGGTGGGGTTTATAATCAAAATTATTACGTTACAAAAATTGAAAAAACAAATGGGGATTTAGTTTATGAAAAAGATCAAGGTGGTCTTGATACACACACGGTTATGTCTGAAGAAACAACAGATATCATGTATGATTTATTAACAAAGGTTGTTACCCAAGGGACTGGTGGTAGTGCTGCACAAGCCTATACAACCGCAGGAAAAACAGGAACCACTGATAGTGAAAAAGATTTGTGGTTTACGGGGATGACTGGCAATATTACCACATCGGTTTGGATTGGAAATCTCGATAATGAGGTTATTGGACTAGGATCTTATGTGCCAGCGAGTGTCTATGGAGAGTATGTACGGACATTAATTAATAATGACCAGATTAGAAGTATCAATGAACTCAATGCACAATAAAACAAACATAATTTTAAAAAAGCTAGAAGATCAATATGGACTGGAAAAATCAGGGCTGATTTTTTCCAGTCCTTTTGAGCTTCTTATTGCAACCATGCTTTCGGCACAATGTACCGATGTGAGAGTGAACCTTGTTACAGCGGAATTATTTAAAGAATACAATACGCCAAAAGCAATGATTCAGTTAACCCAAGAAGCGCTAAAAGAAAAGATAAAAACCTGTGGTCTTTCAAATACAAAGGCAAAAAATATTTTAAAAACATCTCAGAAACTTTTAGATGAGTATGAGGGAAGTGTTCCTCAAGAAATGGAAGCGCTCATTGATTTTCCAGGTGTTGGTAGAAAAACAGCCAATGTTGTCCGAAGTAATGCGTTTAATATTCCGGCAATTGCTGTGGATACCCATGTTTTTCGCGTTTCTAAACGATTAGGCTTAGCACATGGGAAGAATGTGACCATTGTTGAACAAGAATTGATGACAGTCATCCCTAAAGAAAAATGGTCGGGTGCGCATCATTGGTTGATTTGGCATGGTCGAAAAGTCTGTACAGCTAGGAATCCTAAATGTGAAACATGTTTTCTTAAAAGTGAGTGTGAGAACTCCGAAATAAAAAAATAATTTTTTTGTATACAAATGCTTGCTTTTTTTCCAAAAATAGCTTAAAATAAGAACAAATAATCTAATTAAGAGGAGAAAAGAATGAAAAAGAAACTGTTTTCACTATTTGTTGTTGCTATCTTATGCGCAACAGTCTTAACCTTTACAGGCTGTGGTAGTTCATCCAGTGACACAATCAAGATTGGTGCACTGGGTCCATACAGTGGTGATACGGCACAATATGGTACTGCGACACGTGATGGGATTCAATTAGCCGTTGATGAAATTAACGATGCTGGTGGGATCAATGGTCAACAAGTTGAATTAGTAACCTATGATACAAAAGGCGATTCT
>Ga0172378_10003095_pt1 | contig 15636 bp, 12 predicted proteins | sample GrowelOW332metaG_FD_119755 | JGI IMG/M metagenome (GOLD analysis project Ga0172378, IMG submission 119755) | Groundwater microbial communities from an aquifer near a municipal landfill in Southern Ontario, Canada - Pumphouse #3_1 metaG | ecosystem: Environmental > Aquatic > Deep subsurface >... | reverse complement strand
GCTCGTAATACAGATACCATGCTTCGTGGTATTGGCACAAATGTTGTTGAGAATACTAGCACCGGTAGTATTGTTTCTTTTGCTTCCAATGGTGTTTATAAAGCTTTCATCACTGAAACGGGCAGATTTACTGGTACGGTTCGACTCGAAAATATTGAAGACCTTAATACTTTGACACTTGATACTGCCAGATTTTATTTGAAAACTGAAGTTGACAGCTTATTAAGTGCTAAAATTGCTACTGCTACTTTATTTAATGATACTGGGAAAATCAAATCCGATTTATTGGATGAAGATGTTATCCTCCATGTTGATTTCGACCCTCACTTTAGCGATAGTATTCGTCATATTACTAGTGTTGAGAGAACCGCATGGAATGCTAAGTATCTAAAACCTGTTGGGGGTATCCCAATGATTGATTTGGCTAGTGCTGTTGCAGACAGAATCAATGCTTCTGCTTTGAATACTGATCTGTTAACTCATACTATCAATCAAGATATTCATACTTCTATTCTGGAACGTACTAAGTTTAATGCTAAGTATGATAAACCTGCTACTGGAATTCCTATGACCGATCTCTCTGAGATTGTTCAGACCAATATCAATAGTGCAGCTAAAGCTGTTGACTTACAAGCTCATAAGGATGATATTATTAAGCATATCACAGCAGAAGAACGTATAGATTGGAATGCTAAGTATGATAAGCCTCTTGGTGGTGTTCCTCTTACTGATTTGGAAGCTTTTGTTCAAGGAGTTATCAATGACAGTGCTAGTGATACTGAATTACAAGCTCATGCAAATGACCAAGTAGTTCATATTACTAATGCGGAACGTATTGGCTGGAATGCTAAGTATGATAAATCTCTTAGTGGTATCCCTGAGACTGATTTGGATACTATTGTTCAATCCAAGATTAACCAATCTGCTACAAAGACTGAGCTGGCTAACCATACTTCCAATTCTACAGTTCATATCAGTGATGTTGAACGCCAAGCTTGGAATTCCCATAAAGCTGATGGTATAATTCATATTTCTAGCGATGAACGTACCAAATGGAATGCTAAGTATGATAAAGCCCTTACTGGTATCCCTGAGACTGATTTAAGTGCTGGTTTACAGACTAAAATCAATGGTATGACACTTTCAACAGACTTCAATCAGCATATCACTGATACTGTTGCTCATATCACTCAAACTGAACGTGATGAATGGAATGCTAAGTATGATAAGCCTCTTGGTGGTATCCCTAAAACTGATTTATCAGAGGTACTAGCTAACCAAATTGATGCTACTGCTACTCAAGTTGGATTAGATGCTCATATTGCTGATGCTGTTAAGCATATAACAGCTCTTGAACGTATTGGCTGGAATGCTAAGTATGATAAACCTGGTACTGGCATCCCTGAGATTGATTTAACTCAAGCTTTAAAGGATAAACTTGCTAGTTATGCTACAGCTACAGCTTTATCAACCCATGCTTCTGATATTGTTAAACATATTACAGTTGCTGAGAGAACTGCTTGGAATGCTAAATATCTGAAACCTGTTGATGGTATTCCTGAGACCGATTTGGCTGTTGCTCTTAAAAATAAGATTGATGGTTCCGCTTCAAGTACTGATTTAACAACTCATACTATGAATAATGATATTCATATTACTGCCGATGAAAGAACTACTTGGAACGGTCATTATACTAAACCTCTTACTGGCATCCCTGAGACCGATTTAGAACAAGCTTTACGTACAAAAGTTAATAATATGGCAACAAATACGGACTTTAATGCCCATATTATTGACAGCGTTGCTCATGTAACAGCTTCTGAACGTTCTGTATGGAATGCTAAGTATGATAAACCTCTTACTGGCATCCCTACAACTGATTTAAGTCAAGGATTACAGGATAAGATTAATGGTTCTGCTACTACTATCGCTTTAACAGACCATATGAATGATACTTCTGCTCATGTAAGTTCTGGTGAGAGAACTACTTGGAATGCTAAGTATGATAAACCTCTTGATGGAATCCCTGAGATTGATTTAACTATTACTGCTCAGACCAAGCTTGCTAACTCTGTAACTCATATTGCTGATAGTATTGTTCATATTACTGCTGGTGAACGTACTGCCTGGAATGCTAAGTATGATAAACCTGTTACTGGTATCCCTGGAACAGACTTTGCACAGGCTGTACAGGATGAACTTACTGCTATTGGTACTCATACTGCAGATACCACTGTTCATATTACTTCTGCTGAAAGAACTGCTTGGAATGCTAAGTATGATAAACCCGTTGATGGCGTTCCTATTGTTGACTTAGTACAAGCACTACAGGATAAACTTAATAGTATTGCTGTTCCTTATGTTAAGACTGTTACAGAAGGTGCTACTACTGTTTCTGTATTGGCTGTTGAACATGGAATCGTTCATACTAATGGTTACGAATTCTCTGTTGTTGCTTACACTCTAAATGGAGAGACTTGGGATACAGTTGCTCCATCACTTGTTAAGATTAATGCAACTACCAAAGATATTGAGGTACAATTTGCTTCTGCATTCACCGGTAAAGTTGTTATTCGTTAATTATAATGATAAATGGGAAAAGACTATTATGTCTTTTCCCATTTATCTTAATTTTCTATGTTAACTAAAAAAGAGAACAAATAGATAATATTTCTATCAAAAACAAAAAAGAAGGTGAAAAATAATGCCTAACGAAACACTTATACATTCGAATGATGCTGAGAATGGATATATATACAAAGAGTTAAATAATAGAATAGCAAGGTTAGAAAATACAGTAGAACAACTTTATAATATCATTCAATTGCTCAATACATCTGGAATAAGTATTGAGCAACTTACCAGCCTTGTTAGTGATGTTCAGGCTAAAGCAACAACAGAGTATGTACAAAATCATGTTGAAGATAGTAATAGGCATCTTAATGATATAAAAATTCTTGAATGGGATAATAAATATGAAAAACCAGTCGGAGGAATTCCAATAACAGATTTAAGTCTAGATATACAAAACAAATTGAATAGTATATAAAGAAAGGAGGAAATAAAGAATGGCTACTACTACACATAACGTTGGTGATATACTTTCATCTGATAAAAGTGGCTATTACCTTAAAGTAACATCAATAGAAGCAGATGGTAGTTTCATGGTAGGTGTTTATGCACCAACAGGAAAAGATGAATATTGGTTTGGTGATAATGGTAATACTTCATTGCTGATGGAGAATGGAGGAGGCCACCATATTACTGATTCAGTCCATTATGTTCAAATTAAAACGGTTGATTATTCATATGTGACTAAAGCAGTATATCCTTGGAATTGGCATGGTAATAAACAATCCGCTTATTATATAGAGTATGGCAATGGGCCTTGGAATGTAAACGTTTCTTATAACTATCCACCGCATTTACCAGATCATCCTTTAACATCGCTTTGGATGACAGGCCTTAGTACATCAGAATGGGAGTATGTTTCAGGTTCTTATGCTTGGGCTGATGGTCCTACAGACGGTGATTGGTATGGTTGGGTTTATAATAGTACCGGCTGGAATGATGGCGGTACTATAAATCATTATGGAAGAGGAATCACATATAAAGTTAAATCTAAAACTCCACAAAAAATTGCAACGATTGCTACTATTCAAATAGATGGTTTTGTTACTCCACCCCCTGATGAACCCCCTGATGAACCCGTACCAGATACTTCTATACCTGATATTATCGTTAGAGATTCTGATAATGATGATGAATCCATTCCAGAGGATTATGATTATACAAGAAATTGTGATGTTAAACCATACTGGGAAATTGATGATACTAAATATGAATGGCATTTTTTGCGTAGAGTTTACACAGATAATGATGGGGTGCAATGTACTAATAGTACAACAGGCATAAACAATAATACTGCATTAACTAAATTTGGTAAATATGAATTTACTATTGAAGCATCAAATCTAGAAACACCTAGTATAACAATATCTACAGATTATACTATTATAATTGTTGACCCAACTCCTCCAGATGACTTTAATATTTTTGATAAAGTAACACCATCTGTAATTTATAGTTTGAATAATAAAGTTTATCTTGGACCATGTTACCCTACAATAAATATACCTGTAGGGTGTATTGTTAGTTCTTGTACATTAAATGGTAATCCTTATACTTTAGGAAGTCCTATAAGCGAAAATGGGAATTACGATATAATAGTTATGGTTAAGAAATCTTCAAATAGCTTGACATTAACAAAAGAAGGACTTTTTGTTATTGATAATATTCCTTCTGGCCCTCCAATTATTAATGTTCATGATGGTAATCTTTATCAGGGACAAGATTATGGTCTTGTTGGTTATTTTCCTAATCCTATAACAATGGAAATAACAGTTGACAATGGTGCAATAATTACAGATGAAACTATTTGGTACCGTCCAGATTCAATTTCTGACTGGCAACCTCTTAATCCTGTAGAATCTTCAATGACTCTTAGTAATAAAGGTGAATATAAAATTACTGCGAGGTCAAAGAAATTATCAAACGGTTTATATTCAGCGTATTCTGCTATTGTAGTTTATAAAAAAAATAAATATACCTGGACAATTACGTTAAATCCAGACCAACTTTGTTATAGAACCATTGCAACTCCTAATTTCTCTGCTGATGCATCTCTTAAGTTCCAATACAAAATTGATGATAACGGATGGCAATGGTATCATGACCCGGTGAAAATATATAAGAATTGTACTTTTTATGTTCGCAGTCTAGATGGTGATGATGATTATGAAAGTAATATTACAGCTAAAGTTATAGATATTATTGATAGTGCTGTCCCTAATACTCCTATTATTCAAGGCGTAGAAGATGATGGTATTTATATAGGTACTGTTATACCTACTTTAGCTCCATAAAATAGAAAGGAGTGAGACAGATTGCAACAGCTTAAAGACCTAGCAGTTGGTAGTTTAGTTAAAGATTTAAATACTATTTATAATGGCAAACCCATTATTTGGAAGGTAGTTGACCGAGACCATTCAGGTTATCCTGTCACATCTACCACTTTATTATCTGATAGAATATTATCAATAAAAGATTACGATAATGCAGAACCAAGTAGTCCTGATTCTGATAGAAAAACAAATGGTAATGACCGTTGGTTGTATTCTAATATGCGACAATGGTTAAATTCTGAATCTAATACCCCTTGGTTTACAGCACAATATGACGCAGATACTCCTCCTGATTCTTCTGCTGATGGAAATGACTATGCTGATGAAAACGGATTTATGGTTGGATTCAGTGATAGTTTTAAGAATGCTATTTTAGCTACAACATTACAAACAATGTTATCAAATGCTGACACATACGGCACTCTTGAAAACTCTATTGATAAAATATTCTTATTGAGTATGACTGAAATGAATCTTGCAGGTTCTACAGGTAAGGAAGGTATTCCTATTCCATATCTGGTAGAACCTGAATTGCGTATTGCTATACCTACACAAGAAGCTGTTGATGCGAGTGTTTATAAAAATGCTTCTCTAAGTGTAAATTATACCTATTATTATTGGCTTCGTTCTTGTATGCCATCATTCTCTTATGTAAACTATCGAATTACAAGTACTGGTCAGTTTGCAAATGCACAATCTAATGATGATACAATAGGCGTTAGACCTGCTCTTAATCTTGATTCTAATGCGAATATTGCTTATCAGGATAGCGATGGTGCTTGGATTTTGGCTTTCTCTGATATTACTCCTGTTGATTTATCTACTGTTACTTTTGAATTAAAAGAGACAGTTGGCAATTCTGTTGTTCAAAATAGCGATAAATTTAGTGGATTAATTAAACTTGATTGGAATTCTAGTGACGGTACTATTGCATTTACTATGGAATTAAAAAAAGGAAATACTGTAATTCCTTATGAGAGATTACAGGATTTATCTGATTTAGGGGAGTATACTGTCACTATTACTGCAACAGATAAAGCCTTTCCAGAAAATCAAAGTATTTCTTCTCCTATAACTTTTTCAATAGTTCCTATACAGAAAGATTTAGCCACATTAGGGTTTAACATCATTAATAATATAGATTCTACTATAATGTCTGATGGTACTGTTTATGTTGGTTCGGTTCAACCTACTTGGAGCGAAATTACCGATATAACTATATCTGTTTTATTAACTAAAGATACTGTGCCAGACAATTCATTTGTAAAGAATAAGCTTTTATCAGATATAGGTAGTTATTCTTTAACTTACTTATTGACTGATAATTATTATCCTGATAATCAATTAACTGGCACTATCAACTTTACAATTACCCCTGCACCTGTTAATTGGAGCAATTTAGGTTTAAATCTTAAAGACGAATTAACCGGAAGAAGTATTACTTCTGGTTCTAAATTTATTCTTATTGCTAAACCTACATGGACAGAATTACCCAATGTTACTTATAATTATACTATGATGTTTGCTTCGGCATTAATATCATATACTAAAGGTGATAATCTTAGTAGTATTGGTCTATATCAAATTACTTTTAATTTGGTTGATAAGAATTATCTTGATAATACTTTTTCTGTTTCTATTTCATTTGAAATTACAGAGCAAATAACAGACTTTAATACTTACTCACCAGAATTCATAGATTATAATCAACCTAACCCTGATGTTGTTATTTCTGAAGGAATGGTATTTAAAGATGAAACAATTACGCCGACATGGAGAACTCTACCAACAGATGTTACAGTGGCAAGTTATAGTTTATCAAAAGATGGAGTAATAGTTCCCTTTACTAACGGTACAGATTCCTTTGTAGACGTAGGTAAATATCACATTACTCTTCTTTTACAAAATGGAGCAATCGCAGAAAAACAATATATAAGGAATTTTGAGATAAGAGACCTCCAATTAGATTTAACAAACTTAATCAAAGTTATAACAGATTTTGATAATAGTGAAATTTATGAAGGAAGAAAATTCCAACAAGAAAATGTTCTTCCAGATTGGAAAATTCCACAAGGGGTCTCTATTACTTATTCCCTTAAAGAAAATGATATTGATATGAGTTTTGTTAAAGGTATTACGGTATTATCAGATATAGGTAGTTATGAAATTGATTTAGTGGTGGTAGAATCAGCAATTCCTACTAATACTTTAACTATTGCTAGGCATTTCCAAATTATTGAAAAGTCTGTTAATATGACTGATATCAATATGACAATTATTAATATTCTTACTGGTGCTCCTATTAATAATGGAGATATCTATAAAGGTATAAGTGTTAAACCATTCTGGTATTCTTCGGATTATCCTTCTTCATTATCTTTTGAATCTTGGATTACTTACAATGGTGTAAGGAGGACTTATGATAAAACTGATGATACTGATGTTCTTACAGAAAACGGAGATTATATTCTTGAAGTGAAAGCTACCGACAAGAATTTTTCTGATAATTATAAAATGACTACCAGAACCTTTAAAATTATTCCAATTAGTATTGACTTAAGTGGCAAGGATACCATAATTAAAGATAAAATCACTAATACTGTTATTGAGGAAGGACAGATTTATAGAGGTGATTTAGCTGCTGTACAACCTACATGGAATAATTATCCTGAATTAATTTATAGTTATTCTTTGTATTTTAATAATACTCTTAAAATCTTTACAGAAGAAGATATTCTTAGAGACAAAGGATATTATAGGCTCATTGTTACTGCTAGTGATCCTAATTATCCAGAAAGTACTCTCCAAGAAACAAGGACTTTTTCAATACAAAATGATATTGACCCTACATCTGGTGAAGAAGGAGAAGCATATTTAAATGGTCTTCCATATGTTATGGGCACTCCTATTACTAAATCAGGTGATTATAATCTTCTTGTAATTAATCGTAAAACTACAAATTTTAAAGTTACTATGTCTGAAGTAAACTTTAAAGTAATTGGGTTAGATGAAGAACAAAAACCTTTAATCTTAGTTGACCCTGAAGTTATTCCAGCAATTAGTGATAATATCACTATACGGTATCCTGCTTATGGCACTGCTAATGAATATAAAATTAATAGTGGTGAGTGGCATGGGTATACCGTACCATTTGATATTATGGACAATTGTACTATAATTGCTAGGTATACTGATCCTGATGGTTATTTTGTGGAAACTAACAAAGATATAATCAATATTGATAATCTTCCGCCAGACCCTCCTGTAGTATTAGGATTTAAACCTGGAGTAACAACTTATTATGCAGTATTGCCTACTGTAGAATTTGTTTATGGTGTTGATTATACTGCAACATTAAACGGAGAACTCTATGCATTAGGAACACCAATAGCCAATGAAGGTGCAAAAATACAAGAATACACTCTTGTAGTTGTTGCTAAAAAGAGATTAAATGGTTTGACTGCTTCAACAGTTGTAAACTTCACTCTTGATTCAACACCTCCAGACCCTCCTGTAATTGCTGGTGTACTTCCCAATGTTATACAAGCAAACGCAAGACCAGATGTGTTAATTCCAGATTATACTAACCTAGATTATGAATCTTATCTAAATGGAAGAATTTTCACTTTAGGTACGTATATTGATGATCCTGATAGTTATAACATGTCTGTAACGGCTACGAAGAAGGTTAATGGGTTAAGAGCAACGTCTATTGTAGTATTTTCTATAGTTCTTAACATTCCAGACCCAATTTCACCGCTAAGAATTAGCCTTGAGCCTTTAACTGAAGCTAATAAAGATATAGCTATCGATGGTGAATTAATAATTGAAACAGATTCTGGTCATATTTCAATATATGATGATGGTTATTTAATCAGTAAAACTAGAGAGATAGAAGAAGGGTTAGACCTTCTTGATAAGAGAATAATTACAATTCAAACTACTCTTCAAAACAATGAAACTCGTATAGATAGTTTAGAAGCTATGAGAGAGAATTTAAGAAAATCTGTTGATAGCCTTAAAGCTAAAAATTATTCTGTAGCTAGTGATAAGAGCCAAATGAGTTCTATTATGAGTTATCTTGATTTTGTTGATGAAGCTAGACTTATAGAATTTGATAGCCAACTAATAGATATTGATACTGCTACTCAAAATATTAAGGCTAGAACTGATTCTCTTAAGAGTAAACTTAATGGAAAAAATGATTTAGCATTGCAGATTATGGCTGGATTACAAACTAATTCAAGTTTCATTGGAGAAGTAACTTGGTTAAAAAATAATCCTAATTATCCAAGAACTTAGGAGGTGTCCACATGGATTGGAGAGTTATTGTACGTCCTTTATTGGAGAGAAATATGTTCAATGCAAAAGAGGGCGAATTAATCATTGACAAAAATACTGGACACATTACTATCAAACATAACGGTGAATATATAAGCAAGACTAAAGAATTAGAAGCAAGAATTAGTGCTCTCCTTGGTCTTAAGAATAAACTTGTAAAGAAGTTTATAGAACTAGCCGATGAGATTGATGTATTAGTGGATGGGTTGAATAACCTGTCCACTAATGCTAAAGATATTGTTGCTAGTGCAGAAAGCTTGTATAGCGATTTAACTGAACTTGAAATAGCAATTAATAATCTAATGGCACAAGTTGACTGTTTATGTTCTGATATTAAGATTTATCAGTATGAAAAATTTAGAACACATTTAAATCCTATTATTGCAAACCTCCGAGATATTATAACTCTACGAGCTGTTATAGACGAATTGAAATTTTTAGCAACTGATATTGTTAATCAAAAATCTAGTAATAACGCTGGTATTGCTATTCTGCAATAAAGAGAGGTTTACTAATTAAAGGGAGGTATAGTAATGGGGAGATTTGCTTATCAACCGCTTACTGAGGAACAAGTAAAGATCTCTCAATCTGGTCAACTTATAATAGGAAAACAAGATGGTCACCTTTCTGTAAACAAGAATGGTATTATTATAAGTAAAACAAAAGAGATTGAAGATAAGATTGATGATATAAATGAATTGAAATATGATGCCGAAGAGCAGGAAGATGTTATTTTAAATCTGCTTGAAGACTATAACTCATTTATTAAAGACAAATTTGAAGAAGCAAATGAAAAGCAAGAAGAAACTTATATCTTTGATAAGAGGCTTTTAGCAAAAATTAATTATATGGACTCGACTCAAACAGCAATGGATTTAAAACAAGATCGTATTCAAGAAATGATAAATGACCTTATAAATGCTAATAACCTTCAACTTGCTAGATTAAATGTTATGGAATCAGAAGCTACTGATACTTTGTCTAGTATTGGAGATATGGCATACGTACAAAATGAATATAACACTATAACAGCATTAAGAATGACATATGCTTAAGAGGGGGAGAGATAAATGGAATTAACTATAATTAATACTTATCTTGAACCGAATGGCCAATTAGTAGAGGGAAATAGACCTCTCTTTGTCATTTTATTTGAATCAGGTAAGTCTAATTATTCTATTTATGATATGGATAATGACGATAAATACGAAAATGGAAAAGTAGAATTTAGGGGTCATTTCTATATATCAAAAGACGGAAAAATATTTAAAGGAAGACCTATAAATACCTTTGGAGAATTTGCTTATGACGAAACCAGATTAAGGAATTTCAATATAAATAGTATTGGCATTGTTGTTGAGGGTGATTATACTTGTGAGATTATGCCACAAATTCAAAAGAGTGCGATCATCCTTCTTATTCAATATCTCAAAAATGAATATACTTCTATAAAGTCTATTTATGGGTTAGATGAGTTAATAAGTAATTCTGATAATCCTGGAATGATGTTTCCGCTTAATGAAATTATTGCTTCTTCTCTAAATCTTAATATTGAATCGGTTCGTGTTGCTCCTGATGGTAATATTCGTTATGCCTTTGGAACGAGAGAAATTTCCTATGACCCGACAAAATTACTTGAGGGCAACGATATTAAAGAAATTCAATTTATTTTTTCATTATTAGGATATATTTGTCCTTTGGATGGTGTTTATGGCAGTGAAACATTCAACGCTGTTATGAATTTCCAAAGAAGCTATAACTTAATTTCTACGGGTATAGTAGATTCTGATACATTTACTCTTGTAAAAAATCTTTCTAGGAAGTTTTACGAGAATAAATTAACTTTTAATCGCATCTTAGAGGTTAATAAACCTAATTATTTATATGGTGATGATACAAAACGCTTACAAAATCGTCTAAATTTATTAGGATTTAAATGTATAGAAACAGGGTTTTACGATGAAGATACTGCTGAAGCAGTTCTTAATTTTCAAAAGATTCATAGTTTAATACCTGATGGAAAAGTTGGTCCAATTACTTGGCAACAAATAACTTCTGATAGTTATTCATTTGTCAAAAGAATTTTATCATATACTACTCCATTAATGTATGGAGACGATATAAGACTTGTTCAACAAAGACTTGAAGATTTAGGTTATGATGTTGGTAATGCTTCTGGTTGGTATGACGAAGTTACTAAACAGCAAGTTATTAATTTTCAAAAATCTTCTGGTTTGGAAGCTACAGGAATTGTAGATGAAAAGACGTCTAAAGCTCTATTTAACTAAAACAAAGGATAAAGATGGATTATTAAATCTGTCTTTATCCTTTTTATTTACATATTAAATATATATTATTTCTTTGATAAAATTAAAATTTTATAGGAGGAACAAAATGGATAATATCAGACTAAAAGAAATTCTTAAAAATGCTATTTTATCTTATAATAGTGAATTGGATGATCATGATTACGATACAGGGGAAGAACAGCATAGAGTATTGTTAAATGAATTCAAAATGACAGAGGAAGAGTACAAGGAGATATTAGGTAAGGGAATAACTATAATGAAAGAAACTAAGGAAATTGTTATTATGTCTAAATTACCTATTTCAGAATATAGTAAGGGTTCTCATTTTGTAAATTTTAGAAAAGGTTGTCCTCAATTTACTTTCAGTGAACCTTGCAAGCGTTTAATTAAATCCTGGAATAAAAAATTTATGAAAATTGTAGTAAAACCAGAAGAAAGAATCATTGAATTTTCATTTAGTGATGACCCTAAAGGATTTAATGTTTATAATAAAAACTCTTGGATAAAAGGTGCATTCGCTAATGGATTCAATACAGTAGTCCTGAAAAGGGAACTGCTTAGTATGGAAATTAATTATCAACGTCTTTATTTAGAAGCTAATAGTGATAAGATGATGTTTACCTATAAATTCTAAAATATATATCGTATCTATGATGCAAGAAAAAGAATATTTTCCAGTTGCAAAAACTTCAGAAACACGTTATAATAGAGAGGATGAGAAATATGGTTGAATTTAAAAAAACAATAACTAACATGACAAATGCATTTGGAGAAAGATACTACCGGTCTGATGGCAAAGCATTCATTAAATTTAGATTCTTTAAATCCCTCAGATGCAAACATACTTTCGAGGAGTTTCAGTATTCTACAGGTGGTGGATATATGGCAGATGTCTTAGAAGGAGAGTGTTGTACAAAGTGTGGTAAAACAAGAAATATAAAACAAGTTTGGTAGTATAATAATTTTAGAAAAAGAAATCCAGATATATTTTCAAAGACTTATTTACCTGTAATAAATAAAAATTAGTATAATATTTCTTATTGCAAAATTTCGATTCTTTATTTATAAAAATAAAAAATCTTAATAAACAAAAATTATATATAAAAAAGGGAGGAAATTACTATGAATAATTCAACTGTTATAATGGCAACTATGCCTTGTATGACTAAAGACGGATGCAAAGAGGTAAATGTGTTGTTTCCTATGGAATTAAAGAATAAAATAGGAAGGTATATGTTTACTTACTCATTAAAGAAAATATTCCCCGAACTTGAAATATCAGATGACATTCCCGATGAAAGTTATATTAAAATGTCAATAATAAATTTAGAACAAACTACAATAGATTCTAATTATACTAGAAAATTTACTGAAGATATTAAAAAAGAATTAGATTCTTTAATAGGATTTTAAAATTCTATTTTATAAACTAAAAGGAGATTCAGAAATGGGCAAAAAAATATCTCTAGTAGACTTTAATGCACTATTTAATGAAGAAAATGTAATAACCGCATGGAATCCAATAGAAAACCATGAATTTTCTGATGATGGTATTTACTCAGAAAGAATTTTTGGCAGTTATAATGAAGATGGTGATGATAAGGAAATAGATACTCTTGGCTGGATTGACCTAAGTCCTTATTATATAATTAATCCATTACTATTTACAATCATTAAAAAATGTATACCAAAGATCAATAAGATAATCAATTATAATAAATCTATTGACCAAAATGGTAATGAAGTAGAGAAAGACGAAGAAGAAGTAGGAGAAGACGAGTTTGAAGGTTTAATAGTATTCAAAGAAAAATTCGAAGAACTATTAGACAAGTATACTGATAAAGACAAATACCAAAGAGAATATGATTTTCTTCATAAGAATATTAATGATGTATTTATCAATAAGATTCCAGTATTTTCTCATAAACTAAGACCAGCAACACTCCTTGCAAAAAATGTATTAGTATTCAATGAAATTAATAACTATTATAATTTCATTATTCAGTATATTGCTGAAATTAAGGATAAAATTGTTGGTGAAGAAAATTTAGATTTGCTTCTTTTGCCATTGTTGTTTAATATCCAAATGTATGCTAACACAATTCATACAAAAATAATTAACGATTACCTCAAGGGGAAAAAAGGATTTCTAAGAAAGAACATAATGGGTTCTAGAATCAATTTTAGTGCTAGAGATGTTATTACTCCAATTATAGGTCACCCAATCGATGAGGCAGCAATGCCTTATAAGACCTTTGGAGAGTTGTATAAATTCCAAATTATTAATCTTGTAAGTAAAGTAAAGGGAATCAATTACAATGAAGCACAAAGATTCTGGAATAAAAGCATTCTAGGGTTTAATCAAGAAATGTACAACTATATGATGGAACTTGTTAATAAAACAAAAGACGGTTGTTGTTTTCTACTTAATCGTAATCCTACTATCAGCCTTGGTAGTGTTCTATACTTAAAGATAGGTTATATTAAGAAGGATTATAATGATTTGACTCTTGGTATTAGTAATAATCTGCTAGCAGCATTATCAGGCGACTATGATGGTGATGTTTTGAATATGATTCCTATATTTGATAATAAAATGAAAGAGTATTTTTCTCTTTTATCACCAACTAACTTTATTGTCAATAGGGATGATGGAAATTTTAATAGTGATTTTGATTTGGCCAAAGACCAAATTTTAGGTATATGTATCTTGAATAATTAATAATAGGGGTAATACTTATAAAAGCATTACCCCTTATTTATCCGCCATATAAAATTTTTGCCGAATCAAAATATAATCTCAAATATATATTATTATCTTGTAATATGTTTCAAAAAGGAATGGATATCAAGGAGGGATTTATATAATGATTATTGTTGAGGTTACACACGATAGTTATTTTGGAAAAGGCATGGGTGATACTGGAGTACAATCTACTGAATTATATACTTCTGTTGATGATAGTGGCAAGTTAGTTGTGGGTTATAATAGTTTAATGCTTGGAGCTAAAGGAGAAGATTTTGAATTCTTCTGTAACCATCAGTACAGAGGCAGTGATATAATTACGCCTCAATTTCTTTTCAAAGGGATACCATTTGAATTATTAAGAGTTGTTGATTCAAATAAAAAACTGTTAAGCACTTATTTGTATCCTTGCAGAGTAGGTACATACTTCTGTAAATGCGAAGATTGTGGGGAAAACTTTGTGATTGACTGCTATAAATCCTCATTCTATCTAGCTAATGATTTAACCGTACCGACAGTAAGATGCAAGAAGTGTATTGATCTTAGGAAAGCTAATAAAACAAGAAGAAAATGATTAGTCTGCATAAAAATTAAATCATTCTAGTAATATATATTATTAATAAGTAATAAAGTATTTTAAAGGAGTTGCTGTAATGAAAGAATTTATGCACGTTGGTGACACAAAAAAAGTTGAAGGTTTATCACAATTCATTAAAGATATCATTGAGAGAGACTTGCGAATATTAGATGAGACATATGGTGCTACCAGAGACGTCCTTAAAGAAGATGGTGGCTATACCGTTTTAATTGATAACAAGGATGACTTTAAAAAACTTAGCGAAAGACACAACATCGAAATGCTTGGCAATGATGGTTCTATTATTAATGAATGCACTGACAAGATTGTTACTAAAGAAGGTAATGAATATTTGTCTATCTTTTTTCTGCTAAATAATGATTATGCTATTATAGTATTTGTTGAGCCGTCTATGTTACCAAAAGATTCTTCGTTTCTTGAATACGATAATATCAAGAAAGAAGATTGTCAGTAGTTCAAACTTAACTAAATAAATATTATTTTGAGAGGAGATTTGTAAAATGAGTTTGATAGGGAGTTCTATTAATATTACTAACGGGGTAACTAAAACTAATGATTGTGGTGATCATGGGTATCCAGAATTTCTGGAACTGGCAAAAAGGAATTTTAATCTTGCAATTTCCTGTGGTGAAAGGTTATTTACTACAGATGCCAGTGGTCTTTGGGAAGCATACCTAG
>Ga0172378_10003094_pt1 | contig 15636 bp, 18 predicted proteins | sample GrowelOW332metaG_FD_119755 | JGI IMG/M metagenome (GOLD analysis project Ga0172378, IMG submission 119755) | Groundwater microbial communities from an aquifer near a municipal landfill in Southern Ontario, Canada - Pumphouse #3_1 metaG | ecosystem: Environmental > Aquatic > Deep subsurface >... | reverse complement strand
AAGAGGAAAAGTGAAACAGAGGTGCGCCAAAATGAGCACGACAATTTCCCAAGGAAAAAATTGCCGCCAAAAAAGCGCCAGGCTCAACCCCAAGGCGCTAGTGGGAACAATCAGAATAATTTCATTCAGACTTTCGACGATGCCCCCCAGTCTCATCCGGTTGCGGGCAATGATATATGCGATTGGCAAAGAGAGCAGGGCGTTGAATAGTGTGACAATTCCCGCGATGAAGAAAGAGATCAGGAGGCTGCCGGTCAAAGCGCTGACATCCGCTATCTTGAAATTCATAAAATAATAGAGAACCAGAAAAATTGTGGGCAGAAAAATTACCGCGAAATAGATAAAGGTGACGGAGAAATTGCGAAGAGAAAAAAGGCCGGCAAGCTTTTTCTCAAAATCGGGATGGAGCGTCGGCAGGGAAAAAGACTTTTTGCCAAACGCCATCCGCGCCAAAATCAATATTCCGAGCGCGATAAAAATCAAAATGATGCTGAGCGCTGCCGCCGCGGGAAAATTATTGCCGTCTTTGAGCGACACAATCAGCACAGGCGCAGTAGCGAAAGCCCCCGCCACCATCATTGTCGCGCCCGTTTCCGAAAGGCTGCGTGTAAAAGAAAGCACGGCGCCATTGATTACCCCGTCGCGACAGAGCGGAAGCGCGATAGTGCGAAAGAAGGTAAAAGAGTTGGCGCCCAAACTGTCCGCCGCCTCTTCGAAAGCGACATCGAGCTGCATAATCGCGGCCGAAACCGAACGCACCATATATGGAAGAGTAAAAACGATATGCAACAAGATAATAAGCAGCGGTCCCCGGCTCACAAGTCCGTCTTCAAGACCGAAAAGCCCGGATATGCCCCAACTCGTGCCGTAATAAAAATAGACCGAAAAGCCCAGCGCGGCCGTCGGCATCACCAGCGAAAGATCGATGAGATTATCAAGCCATTTGAAAAAACGATTTTTGCCGCGAACAATCATCCACGCCAAAGGCACGCCCAAGAGCAAATTGAAAACCGTAACGATGAGGCCGATTGAGAGCGAAAGAAAAAGCGCCCGAACTATTTCCGGATCCTTAAGCGAGTCAATATTACCGAAGTAACTCAAAATATAGACTGCGGGAATAAAAATAAATCCAAGGAAGAAAAGCAGCGAAGACCAGAGACCAAGCTTAGCGGCTTTTTTCGACCAGGAAAGAGAAGGCTTGCTTTTTGCGTCTGACATTGTTATCTGAAATGTGAGATTATTATTATTTTTTATTATAACACAGAGAATAAAAAAGTTATAACGCAAAGTTATAACGCGGAGTAGCAGGCTTTAGCCTGCGCAGTTGTCCAATGCGAGAAATACGAACAAATGCGCCGGATTTATCGGCTTGGGATAGCAGCGCAGGCTAAAGCCATGCTACTCCGTTTGGCAAATTGTTTTTTTGCATCCGGATCACACCAGAGATGGTGTGAATGCTACACGAAAACGTTTTGTCCCGCGTGGTTCAACACCATTTCTGGTGTGGTCCATAAACACAAGGTCAGATTTAATCATTGATATTTTAACCCTATGGGGTTGAGTGCGGCAAAAAATCATTTCCTAAAAAATGAAAGGAATTTTATTTTTCTAGTTCCCTTTTGCAGTCGAATCTCCCGCACAGCCCGGACAATTCCAATCGGCTCCACAGCTCCATGATGTTTGGGATGCCGAGCTGGCTCCGTTGGAACCGACGCAATAATATTTTTGTGCTCCAGGCAACCAAGCCATCAGCGACAATTTAGGATATGTAGGGCTTCCCCATGTAGAGAACCAAATAGGATAAGAAGTAGAAGATCCTATATTTTTAACTATGCTATTACACGTTGCTCGGACACTTGCAGGGTCGGAGGTAGAACTGAAGCCGGCATTGCAATCACCCGTCGGCCAGATAGCAAAATAATAAGCGCTATAGTCTTGAGAGGAGACCGCATCTATCTGAGCCGCTTTCATTATGGAGTCCACCGAAGACATTATCGCCGCGTCTTTTGCTTTCAGCCTCGCCCCGTTGAGCGAAGTCATCGCAATGGTCGATAGAACACCGATGATGGAAATCACCACCAAAAGTTCAATCAGAGTAAACCCTTTTTGTTGCTTGTGGGACATGCATTTTGTGATTAATATGTGGATTTACCTTATTGAAGGTAGGATATCATTTCTTCATCTTTTTCGCAATGCTTACTTATGGATTACTTATGGATCACGGACCACGCCAGAAATGGTGTGAGCCACACAGGACAAAACGTTTTTGTGTAGCATTCATACCATTTCTGGTGTGGTCCGGAAATCCGAGAGATCCAAAATCCGGATACAAAGTCGGTATAATTTATATACGGAGTAGCATGGCTTTAGCCTGCGCGGTTGTCCAACGCGGAAAATACAAACAAATGCGCCGGATTTATCGGCTTGGGATAGCAACGCAGGCTAAAGCCATGCTACTCCGCGCATCATACTATTTTTTAAAAATAATATAAAACCCGATACCGATAATGGCGAGAGCCCAAAAAATACCCGTGTCCAGCCACCACATGGGAAAGATTTGACGAACGAGAAAAAACAAACCGATAAGAACGACTGCGACCCCCAGAGTTTTTCCGGGTTCGCTCATCTTTTGCTCATCCAACTTTGCCTCGCGAGAAATCTCTTTCGCCTTTCCCTCGATTTTATCCGCCAATTCTTCAATCTCTCCCTCAAGGTTTTTGTCGGCTGCACCCGGCTCGCCCGGTTCTTTGGGAATCATAAGCACCGCAAGCATGTAAATAATAATCCCCGCCCCGTCGCCAACAAAGAAAAACAGCACAAAAAGCAGACGAAAAAGAATCGGATCCACGCCAAAATATTTGCCCAGCCCGCCGCACACGCCAAACAAAACGCGATCCGTCCGGGAACGATAAAACTTTTTTATTTCTTCCGCCATATTTTTTATTTAATATTTATATCTCAATTCTAACAGCTATCACAAAAATGCGCCAAAAGTTATACACAGAAAGATTTCGCCATCATTTGCTCCGCACCAGAGATTGCAGAGTATACAAATTATAATAAACGCCTTTTCTATCGAGAAGTTCTTGATGCGTCCCCGCTTCCGCAATCTTCCCCTTCTCAAGCACCACGATACGATCAGCGTGAGTAATCGTACTCAATCGGTGGGCAATCACAAAAGTGGTCCGGCCTTTCATCAGCCTTTGCATCGCCTCCTGCACCAGCGCTTCCGACTTGGAATCAAGAGAAGAGGTTGCCTCATCCAGAATTAAAATCTTGGGATTTTTTAGGAGAGCGCGAGCGATAGCAACTCTCTGTTTTTGTCCGCCGGAAAGTTGCACCCCGCGTTCCCCTACTTGCTCTTCCAATCCGTTGGGAAACTCATCGATGAAATCTTTCGCATTGGCCGCTTCGATCGCGCTCTCGATTTCCTCACTTGTTGCATCCGGCTTGCCGTAGACAAGATTGCTGCGCACCGTATCATTAAACATACTGACGTCTTGGGGAACGATGCCGATGTTTTGCCGCAGACTCTGGAGAGTGACCCTCTGGATATCGATGTCATCAATCAAAACCTCTCCTGCAGTCGGAATGATATATCGCGAGATAAGGTCCATCATGGTCGACTTCCCCACACCACTCTCTCCCACTAGCGCCACCATCTCTCCCGGAAACACTTTGAGATTTATCTCCTCCAAGATTTGCCGAGTTTGATTATACGAGAAAGAAATATTGCGAAGTTCCACTCCCCCCTTAACATCAATTAGAGGTGTCTTATTCTCAGAACCATAGTCTTCCGTCTCCTCTTCCAAAAGAGAATAACCGCGACGCAACGTCGCCATATGATTACGGTAAGGACCGACGTTGGACCCGATCTTGAGTACCGGCGATTTCACAAGCTCTAAGTAACCGAGGAAAGCGACCAACTCACCCACGCCCACAATCCCTCTATAGAAGAACAGGATCATCATCAAAGAAGAGAAAAAAACCAGAAAAGCTATGATGCCCTGCTGCAAAAGCCCAACATATCCGAAGAGTTTCCAAAACTTCTCAAACTGTGGCATAGCCTCCTCCTGCAGAACATTCATGGCTTTAGCATTTTCATACTCCTCCCCCGAATTCGCCTTGACTAATTTGATATTGGAAATAGAGTCATTCATAATTCCATAAGCGTTTTCATATGATTTACTGCCCGCCGTGATATATTCATGGGCAGGTAACGTATATTTTATGGAAACATAAAGATACAGCGCGATGCCGAAGGCAAGCACGAGAAAAATCATCCAATTTATATACAAGCCGATGAATAGCAAAGCTACAACCATCATCATAATATCAGAACCTAACCAGAAAACGATAGTTTTTAGAATCTCATCCAACGCATTGGCAGCACCGATATACCGAGAAGAAAGTTTTCCGCTCTTGTTCTTGTTGTGATAAGAAAGCAGAAGATTTACAGAGTGTCTGTTCAAGGAAAGCACAAGATCATTGCGACATTTTAAAGAGACTCTGCTGCCGTGGATATACCTGTAGCGGTTGGCCGATATCTGCACCAAAGAAAGAACAAATCCTAAAACCAGCCAAACAAAAATGGAAGAGGTTAGCCCGTCCGCAATGACAGCTGCCACCACTTTTCCATAGATATACGGCGCCAGTGCTCCAAGAATCGAGCTGAAAAAAACCATAAAAAAAATGAGATAAAATTCCTTTTTGTATTTCGACAGAAAATACCAGATGATTTTCACATCCCCTCTAATTCCCTCTTCCATATCTATCAATATTATTAAATACTCTGATTATTTTTATCCCATAACACATAACCTGTCTTAGCTGCTAAAAAGCACGCTCTCTTTGGAATAGATTTTTGTCGCAACCAGAATAGCCAGCGCTGAAGCGACGATGAGAGAGGCGAAAGTCATCAGGATGTGACCGGTATCGTAAGTCCCCATCAGCACTTCCTTGAAAAGCAGTACGGCGTTTACTGCGGGAATAGCGTAATGCCAGAGCAGCGGTTCGAAAGTCGGCAAGGAGTTGATCAGAACGATCGGCAAAACCACAACCATATAAGCCGGACTGATATAGCTCTCCGCCTCTTTGAAACTTTTGGCGTAAATGGAAATCGAAAGAATGGCCGCCGAAAACATCAGCACCAGAAATACGCTCACGGCAAAGAGCAGGATTGCCGCTTGCGGTTCGACTGAAAATTTCAGCGCCCCCGCGCCCGCGCCGCCCGTACCCAGCTCCGCCGACATTGATTGACCCATATTGCCGACGTAAGAAAACGAAACATAAAGACTTCCGATGGCAAGCACGATTGAAGTCAGTGCCACTGTGGCAACCGCCAAAAATTTACCCAGTACAATTTCCACCCTTCTTGCCGGCGTAAGAAACAAGGCCTCCAGCGTCTTTCTCTCTTTCTCGCCCGCCGAGACATCAATGGCCGTATACTGCCCGCCCGCGATGGAATAAATGACGATAAAAAGCGGAATCATCAGCCCCAAAATATATCCGCTCGTTTCTTTCGCAGTCGCGGCATCATGATTCACGACCGTGACATTGGAAAGAATTTCCGGATTTATCCCCTGCGCGGAAAATCTGTTTTCGAGCAATTGCTTGTTGAAATCGGCCACCGTTGCGGCAACAATGGCGGCTACGTTTGAAGAATTGAGGTTGGTGGATTTGCTGATAAGCTCCAACTCCGCGGGCTTTTGGGACGCCATCAGATTCTGAAAATCCGCCGGAATTACGACGGCGGCATCGATTTCCTCCTTTGCAACAGCCGCTTCCATATCTCCCGCAACCGGCACGATTTCCACCCTGCCGTTCTTTGCGATCGCATCGGCGATTTGCGGAGCCGCCTCCATGTTCGCAATCGCGACTTTTACCGTCTTCTCCTCTTGGCTTTTTGTCTGCGAATCTATGAGTTTGAACATCCCGATCATAATGACCGGCAACAAAAGAATGGGAATAAGCACCATGGAAACAAGCGTCCTCCTGTCCCGCACCGTATCCTTGATTTCCTTTTTCCAGATGGTGATAATATTTTTCGTGTTCATAATTTTGGTTTAAAAAATTTTGGTTAGGTCTGGCATGAGGACAGTCCTTGCAGAATCAGAAGGACTGTTCTCGCTATTTTTTGAAATATTCTCCAGTATAACACAGCTCAACTGCTGCGAGAGATGCGTTCGGAACGGCAAAAAGAATACAGACCCGATCAACTGTCGCCCGCCTCATTATCTTTCACCAATTTCAAGAACGCATCTTCCAAATCGCTCATACCGGTATTCGCTTTCACATTTTCCACACTGTCATAGGCGACAGTTTTGCCTTTGTGAATGATAATCACCCGATCGCAAAGCTTCTCGGCATCATACATCTGATGCGTGGAAAAAATCACCGCCCGCCCCATCTCCTTGGAACGCTGCATAAAATTGCGCACCGTCTGCGATGCCAGCACGTCCAGGCCCGAAGTCGGCTCGTCAAAAATAATCACGCGCGGATTGTGAACGACGCTGCGCGCGATTGCCAGCCGCTGCTTCATCCCGGTAGAATATTTCCCCGCCCGCTTGTCGATAAAATCCCGCATATCCAAAAGCCGGACCAATTCATCAATCCTTTTTTCCAAAACCTTTTTCTCCATACCGTAAAGTTCACCGAAATATTTCAAATTCTCCCGCCCCGAAAATCTTTCATAAGCGCCAATGTCCGTGGTCAAGACCCCGATATTGCTTCTCACCTCTCCGGATTTTTCCCTGTTGTCCGCCCCCAAAACTTCTATCTTGCCGGACGTGAAAGACAAAATGGTGGAAATGGCGCGAATAATCGTGGTCTTGCCCGCGCCGTTCGGACCAAGCAGCCCGAAAATCTCCCCTGCACCCACCTCGAAACTGACATCATCCACCGCACGCGCACCTTCACCGTACTCCTTCACCAAATTACGAACTGTTAAAATCGGTTCCATATGTTTATAAGGTTAACATCTTATAAATTCATTATACAACATTTGCGCCATTTTGAAAAAAGCTTTTATTCCTTTATGCTTGTCATCGTATGACATTTTAGTTTTCATTATGCAGCTAATGCGATATGCATTTGGATCACACCAGAAATGGTGTGAACTGCTACGCAAGAACGTTCTGTCAAGCGTTCTGTCCTGCATTGTTCACGCCATTTCTGGCGTGATCCACCGGATGTATGAATGTTAAGGCTGTCCACTATTTAGAAATATGATGATCAAAATCATATTCAACAAAAAACAGCGTTAAAGCTGCTTTCGTAAAATAACTCCACCAAAAAATCTTTATTCAATACAACAATCCACAGCCTTCCTGACCATTTCCTTTAGGCTACCCATTACGCCTTTTTTCTCCGCAACATTCCTGCTCGCCGCGACGACCTCTTTTTCCCCCGAATTATTATCGCCCGAGGCGGCGGCTTCCTTCTTCTCCATATCGTGCTTGTCCAGGGCATCGTCATCTATTTTCTTGACATCCCCCAAATCAATCAAGTTCATATTTATTCCCCAAAAAAGCGAATAGAGGCTGTAAGCTTTGTCGAACATTTCGACGGCCTCCTCCTTGCGTCCCATGCCGAGCTGTTTTGTCCCGACTTCCATCAGCCGCATCGACGCGGAGAGTAGATGTTTGGAGATGCACCATACTTCCCCTTCCGGTTCTTTGACAATTCTCTGCAGCAGACTCTTTCTCATCTCGCGCACTTCTTTGATGAGATCGAAATATTCCGGCTTGCCCAACTTGGCACCCGTGAAAAAAAAGTGCTCTTCGATTGAGATCAAATTCATAATGGCAATGCTGAGATCCTGATCCGAAGAGAGATCCATTTTGTCCTGCTTCTTCATATCGTCCACCTTTTTGATGAACTCATCCAGATTTTTTATTGAATTGGTGTCGCTCATATTTTTGCAGATTTATTTGGTTAAATAATAGAAGAAGATGCTGGTCAGGATAAGCGGGGTCACCGGAAACACGACCTTCTGAAAAGGGAAATAAGCGTGACCGCCGTTTCTCTCTTTGAGAAAATAATACCAGCCGGCGCCCATCCAAAAACCCGCGCTGCCGACTACGATGCCCAAAAACAATTTGTCCGTAGCACAGGCGCAGATGGTCTTGATGGGATTGCTGATAAGATTGGTAAAATAAAAAGACGAAAGCACGAGCGCATAATATCCGGCAACCGTCACCGCCGCCCTGCCTCTGAAATTTATTTTCTTCTTTTCCATCCATTCCAAAGTCCAGACGATAGCTGACACGGTAAGCCCCCCAACCCACAGACCGGACACGCTGTCATCCACCCCCAAGTAGCGTGAAAGACCGACGCCGCTTGAAACCACCAACGTGCAAATGGGACAAATTGCCTGTGCGGTGGAAGCACCCAGCATCCCCAAACCCAAAAGAGGCAAAATTATCTTCGCTTTTTTCATATTATTTTTCATTTAATTTCTCTTTAAAGAAATTGATTATATTTTCATCCCCCATATAGCATTTTTCTCCATCCCAGAGAAACGGCACTCCCAACTTGTTCTTGCTTATGCCGCACAGTTCCGCCTTGGCAAAAGCTTCGTTGGCATTATTCTTATTTTCGTAGACTTCTTTCATGGAAAAGCGCACCTTCTCCGCCACTTTGTTTTCCGTCAGATACTGCTCCACCAGTTTGCAGTGCGGACAAGAAACGCCGAAATAAAACACGATCGGACTGTCGGTCACGATCACGTCCAGACTGGGGGCGTTTTTCTCCTTTTCTTTGATGATCGTCGCAGTCGCAAAAAGCAAAACCACGAAAAAAAGAACTGTGGAAACGAGCAGTTTTTTATTTATTTTTATCATAATAATTTCAGCTATCTTTTTATAAATCGGCGAGCGCGCACCCGGCTGCATTCCCCGCCCAAACCCTCAAAATACCGTGGTAAAACCCGCCTTCTTGATAAATCCATTATATAGGATATTGTGTTCTTTTGCAAAAAAGCGGTGTATATTAAAGCAGCCTTAAATGCCAATACCCAAGAATCGCCCCTCCGGAACCACAGCGCGTTTTTTATTTGGCAAAATAATTTTTCTCAATAAAATCAAACCCTAAAAGCGTTTCCTCTACAACCGACATCCGTCGCGCCTCGTTCAAATCAAGCCAGCGCGTTTCGTAGGTTTCCTCTGCCAGTTTAAGAGGATCGGGATTGAATGTGTCCATATCGACATCAACAAAATGCCAGACATCAAAGTGGACTTTGCAAACTTGTCTAGGATTTTCAATTGAGAGAACCGTCAGCAGTTCCGGTTTTGAGACATTTAGGCTCTCTGCATTTAATCCCCACTCTTCTTTGATTTCTCTTTTCACTGCCATGCGAAAATTTTCCCCTTTATCCAAATGTCCGCCATTAAAAAGCCACAATCCGGACTTTTTGTGATCGCCAATAAAAATCTTCTTCGCCCCGGAATCTATCGCGGCAAAAAATACGCAGAGATGCGATGCCGGATTTTCATCGCACGTCAGACTGCCTTCTTTTATTCTTTGCTCATATTTCAATGCCGTTTCGCTGCTATCGGTCAATAAATCCGCAATCTCGCCTAACAAAACATCTTGTAAATTTTCTGACATATTTTTCCTAATAGATTAAAAAAACGTCGTCATCCTCTCCTCCGCTTGCCACGCATCCAAAATCGCCTCCGTAAAACCTTTCCGACGATTGATAAGATTCTCGACCGCTTCTTTTTCCTCGTCGCTCAGTTCAGGTTGGTTGCGATATTCCCGAATGATACCACCCAGATATTCTCCTTCAAAAACACGTTCGCTCACCATTCGCGGCAAGGGAATTAAACCGCCCTCGCCAACAGACAGACTGCCATCCGATCGCAAAACTGCCACCAAAGAAACAAAATGATAAAGCCCGTCCACCGATTCAAGCCCCGCCTCCAGTCCGAAAGAAAAATCGTAGGCACCGCCGAACATCTCTGCAGCGTGCACGGCGCGATTGATTGCCCCTTGCCGGGTTGTCATTTTATCAAGAGGCTGCTCCGCAATTCCCGAATCCACCCGACAAGGCACGATCTTGAAATCCTCCGTAAGTAATATCTCAAGAGCATCCCGCAAAATCGCCGCCTTTTGCCCACTCTCGCTTCCAAGTAAAATAATCATTGATTTTAATAAGCCTGCTATTATTTCAATTTTCGCATATACTTTTTAATCCGTCAAAATGAAAAAGGATTATGTAAAGGATTACCCATTTCAAACTATTTCAATTGCAAAAAACCGCCGATTGAATCGGACGGCTTCCATCATCGTATCTCTAATCTCCTTTTTCAAAAATAAATATTTCATCGATTGTGCCGCCAAGCGCGAGTGCGACATCGTGAGCCAATTTCAGAGAAGGATTGTATTTTCCCTGTTCCAAAAAAACAATAGTCTCCCGCCGTACCTGTGCGCGATCAGCCAGCTCGTCCTGAGTAATGCCAAGATCGGTCCGGAGCTCTCTTATCCTGTTTTTCATAAATTTATCCTATTTACATTCAACTTGCGGCGCGGCAAAATCCGGATGACCATGTTCTATCCATTTCCCGTTTTCACAAACCCAATCGTCTTCACCGGAAAAAAGACGAGCCCCGGCGACAAAGACGATCAGAAATAAGGCCAAGGCAAAAATGGAATATTTCAGTCTTTTGCCGGAAAAACTGATGCGGTTGTAATAACGAAAAATCACTGCATAAAGAAGCATCAAAATGCAAGTTGAATATGCCAATGTCAAACCAATGGGTTCGTAAGCGGGGTTAAAATCGCGCAAAGCGTAAAAGACGAACATTGCGGTTACCGCCAAAAAAGAATAAATCCGGATAGCGATAAGCGCCGCTTTGCCACCGATGACAAAATCTCTCTCATCAGCAACAATCTCTTTGACGCTTCGGCGAAAATATAAAAGTACAGGAGAACTTACCGCCAGCACCGCAATAGGAATAAAGTAATTTTTGAAATAAATCGCTTGGCTAAAAATGATGGAAACGGCAATCACCATAACCAGTTTGATTTTTCGATACTCTTGAAGTGTCATATTTTAGTGTTAGAAATAATTAACATATCATCATGTTATATTTTTCTAACAATGCTGTCAAGAGGTTTGGCAGCTTAACAAAAAATCTCTTTGTAAGAAACGCTCTACACGGAGTAGCATGGCTTCAGCCTGCGCGGTTGTCCCAAGCCAGAAATACGGCGCATATGTTTGTTTTTCCTGCATTGGACAGTAGTGCAGACTAAAACCCGCTACTCCGCTTGGCAAACACTTCCGCTATTATCGGGACTTTCATCGCTCACACCGTCGCAGTCGTTATCAAGTCCGTCGCAAACCTCGGCTACCGGCTCGCCCGGAACGCATTCCTGCAAAACGCCGCCGACGTATTTCTGCACAGAGCGAGAGCAAACCCCCATCCCGCAATGCAAAGTTTCATTCTCCGCCTCACTGCCACCGTTACCATCTCCGCTTTCGCCTCCACCAATCGCGCAAGTGTCACCACCGCCTAAACGGCAGGAGAGGTCGTCAATCTGTCCCTGCAAATTTTCCATGCCCTTTTTGTTCTCCGCCTGCTGATTGGCGGAATTTTTTTCTTGGCTGTCCAAACGAACCTGTATGCTCCCAACCGCATTCCATATCCGGTCAAAAGGATTGTTGGCATTCTGACTTTTCGCTCCCGACAAAGCGGGCAAAACAAAAAGGGCCAACACCAAAATCGCTATAATTTTCTTTCGCATAGCTTTTTAAGGTATCAATAATTGTAAAAAGAGGCTTGCACGTTTTTCAAACAAAAAACATTACTCCGTAGTCACACCGTCAAACTCCGCTTCATTACTTTCAGCTTCGGCTTTGGTCGCGCGCACAATACCGTCTTTGTGATGCGCCGGAGAATAAATGGTATAAAGCTTGAGATCGTCGGTTGCGGAAACATTGACCACGTTGTGCCGCGCCCCGGACGGAACAATGATAGCCGAGCCATCGCTCACATCATACTCATTGTCGTCAATAATAACCTTGCCCTCGCCCTTTTCGAAACGAAAGAATTGGTCGTTCTCGACATGCACTTCCATGCCGATTTCCTCTTGCGGCTTGAGGCTCATCAGCACCAATTGACTGTGCTTCCCGGTATAGAGCACTTGGCGAAAATTGTTGTTATTGAGAGCGGCCTTCTCAATATTGTCGTTGAATCCTTTCATATATTTTGGTTTAATGATTAACTGGCTTAATTTTACTATATTTTTCCATTTCAGGCAAAAAAGATTGCAAGATGTTTCCGTAAAGCACAAAAAACAGGTCATATGCAATATATGGCCCCGATCATGCATCCGAACAGTGCCCCGCCCTAACATATCCGATGTATTTTGAATTATGGATTATGAATTTTGGACCACACCAGAAATGGTGTGAACCACGTAGGACAAAACGTTCTTGCGTGGCATTTCACATCATTTCTGATGTGATCCGAATGCAAAGCCAGATTTTCTTATTAATACGGATTTTTGGCGTCTATCATAAAACCATGTTCTGCGCACAACCCCAAAAAACAACCCGCCCCAGGCGGATTGTCCCAATTCCAATGCCGATTTATTTGCATCGAGCTTTCGGTCGCTTCTGCGCTTTCTCCTCAAGCATAACCTTCTTGACCTCCAAGCGTTTTGCGGTTTTCTTTGAGTGCGACTTCACAGGCTTCCCTACTCCGGTTCGTCTTTTTGCCATATAAATAATTTGTAATAAATATGTTTTATCTTAACCCAAGATTTGGTTTTAGGCAAGAGGCTTACAATTTCTGAAAAACAAACAGGTGTTCGTGCATAATCAGCAGGAAATTGCACTCCTTCGATTTATTCACCCAAAAACCCGCCATAATTGCAGATTTGAAAGTGTTACACTAAAACACTTTTTGATTTGGCATAATATGGAGATCCGCCGAACCGGATCCGGCACGAGGACAGTCCTTGCAGAATCAGAAGGACTGTTCTCTCCATTTTTAGAAATATTTCCCGGTATAGCAAAAACACTTTCGCATTATCCAAAATGAAATATCGCAAACAAAAATCATGAATGTTGTTTTGGGATTAGCTCATTTGGCAAAAAGTTTTAGCGTGATGAAGAAATTTTTCGACTTCACTCCGCTACGCTCAGAAAAATGAGGGGACAATCTTACATACTACGCATTCAACGCTATTTGTCATTGCGAGAAGCCGGTACTCCGGCGACGTGGCAATCCCTCAACCATGAGATATAAGCGATACCCGGCATCAATAAAAATAACCTCATATCGTCATTCCAAAATGAGATACTCCAATTGAGGGATCTGAGAACGATGCTATGCAAATACAATCTTGTTGTAAAAAGATTGCCAACAAAACCTCGTGCATTTTCCGGATCTCTCAGTCAAGTACTCCTTCGAGATGACGCAATGAAAGATTTAACATGGTAAAAATAATTGGGATATTTAATAAAAAGTTTTTGAAATTCGGTTAACCAATTTGTATTTTCCTCTTCCGGAAAATTCCAGATCGCACAGAAAGAGAGCCTCTGTCATTGTCCCAAACCTTTTTTTCCAATACAAGATATTTCTTTTTGATACAAAAATTTCTCGTTAAAATCAGCGAACACTATTTTGCATTTTCTGCGCGCCCTTCCTTTTTAAACTCCACATACGAATAAACTATCAAATAAATCGAAACGCCAATGATCGGGACGAACATCAGAAAAAATGCGTAAGCCGGAAAGAAAAATCCCAGCGCGGTTAGGGCGGCGACGGCCTTGAAGAGTTTGCCGCCGAGACGGTGAGTCTTGTCCCAGACTTTGTCGCTTGAGAGCGTCCAGGGAGTGCGGATACCAATGAAGAAATTGCGTTCGGCTTTGCCGATCATTATGCCCATATAGTAGAAAAGTATGGCCATCGCCGGCATCATCGCGGCGGTCATATCGAAACGCGAGCCGGCGCTCCAAAGAATTGTGAGCAGGTAAATGTAGAAGAAAAAAATCTCGAAAACCAAAATGAAACCGTCGAAATATTTTTGAAATTTTGCCACGTTGGCTTTGAGCGGATCAATCTTGGGAATGGCGATAAACAGGGCAAAAAGAAACAGCGACATCAGCGGCAACAAGAAAGTCCCAAAAAACTTGGGCATGTAACCGTCTACCTCTCCGTTAAAATTCCAGTGTGACGCCATCCGTTCGGGCATTTGCGGATAGAAATAAAATGCGAAGGCGAAAGAAAAACCGATTAAGAAAAGTGCAAGACTTTTGGCTTTGGACATATTTTTGCTTAAAAATAATTATATATCGCGGAGTAGCATGGCTTTAGCCTGCGCGGTTATCCAATGTGAGAAATGCGAACGAATACGCCGATTTTGCACGCGTGGGGCAGCGGCGCAGGCTAAAGCTATGCTACTCCACGCGACATCATTATGATTATCATAGCACTTCGGCGGGTATATTCAAAGACCATAAAATTTAAAGATTTTGCATCCTTAATACTTATCTTTCATTCCAATAATTAAAGCTTTGAACAAGGTTTGCCCAAAGCTTTGATGATTATTTTGTTTACTGGACCTTGCCAGAAAAATGTTCGCAAACAGTCTGTCTCCAGTCTTTTTTGATTTCTTCTTGAAGATCGGAGTCCATTACACCCCACCAAGGTCTTATTTCAAGGAATGAGACAATCCCATTTACAATCTGTGCAGGATTGCTTCCTTCTGTAATTATTGTTTCCAAAATACCTTCTATATTTTCGTTGATTCCAGAATCTATATCTCTGCTATGAACATCCTCCGTTATTTTTCTCAAAATTTCTTGATACCATTTGAGGCTTTCCAAAGAAGACGGGAGCATCATTTCTTCAACTTCGTACAAGCTAGTTATTATAATCCCCTTAATGTAAGGGTCATTCTCATAGACCGCTGCGTATACTTCCAGAAAAACACGGACTTTTTTTATAAATTCTAGCTCTATTTTCTCCAAGGTGTTTCCCTTCAACTTCATTCCAGAAAGATAGCTTTCAAGAATAGGGTCAAAAGACCGGGGAAGAAACGAACGGCATTCCATAATCTCTTCTTTTCTGGCTACATAGTTTTTGACGATATTAGAACCTTCGACTATAGGCATTTAGACTCTCCTCCATATTTTTTTACGTTTTTATTTGAAAAGCTAACTCACCGAGCCAGCTTAGGTTTATTGAAAAATATGCCGCAGGGCTTTTATTTTTCCGCAAACCAAAACCGACTCAATCCTGATTGAAAAGAACAGTAACAGCAAATCTTCGTTTGTGAAATATTCATAAAAAAATTCTACCTATTTAGGACTTACGCGATTGATACTGTTTGTCATTGCGAGGAGCCGGTACTCCGGGCGACGCGGCAATCCCGATACCGAAGCTTGACCAATTTTATTTGTCATCTCGAAGGAGTACTCGACTGAGAGATCTGGGAAATGCACGAGACTTTGCTGGTATTATTTTTACAGTAAGATTATATTTGCATAGTATCGTTCCTAGATTTCTCAATCGGAGTACCTCATTTCGAAATACCTGTTAAAAGAAACAGTCAATAGTAACGGTATCCTTATTCTGTTCTAAACGATAGTTTAGAAGGATCAAAGGTTTGTTTGCCTAAGTT
>Ga0172378_10003091_pt1 | contig 15640 bp, 16 predicted proteins | sample GrowelOW332metaG_FD_119755 | JGI IMG/M metagenome (GOLD analysis project Ga0172378, IMG submission 119755) | Groundwater microbial communities from an aquifer near a municipal landfill in Southern Ontario, Canada - Pumphouse #3_1 metaG | ecosystem: Environmental > Aquatic > Deep subsurface >... | reverse complement strand
TTCCCAATTCTCATTACTCTGTTCCGAATTTCCCTTGAATTCTTTACCACATTCTTCGCATACGAATTTCATTTCTTTTTTAATTCTCTTACCCATTTCTCTTCCTTCCTGCTAATAGCATATGAAATGCCGATTTCAATTGCTATTTGTTTAAAAAAGAGAGGTTAGCAAAATTAATTGTTATCCTCTCTTTAATTATTTATTTTTTTATATTTAAGTTCTAAACAATAGGAATTCTTATAATTCTACCAGCAATATTATCTCCACCAAGTTTGTTCAATACTTTTAGATTAATATCCTGTCTGGAAGCATCTCTTTTTGAAGCAGTATCAATTTTAACACTTCCATCAAAAACGCACTTATCAAATTTAATCTGAATATCATTCAATGGTTCTTCTTCTTCAGAAATTTCAATGGTTTTCATTACACAAGTAACTCCGTTTGGATATTTACTATTATTAATTTCTATTGTTTGAGTAGTGGCAGATGTAGTGTAAATATAACTACCAACACTTACTGTATTACCTTCGGCAATTCCTGATTTTAGTAATGTAACTTCTGCTCCCACAACTGTATAATCTGTTGTAAGAATTAGAGGTGTTCCAGTAGAATCAGAAACTACTACATCGTTAGGTGTTTTTGGTGTTTGTTCTAATGTAATTATTTTATCGGTAGTATCTAAAACCACTGTGTAATCTCTAGGAAATGCAATAGCTTCCCCTGCTCCTATAACTATATCAGCTCCTAATTGCTTTGCAAGAATATCAAAGTGGAATCTAACATCTTTTAAAGTTATATTTTCTTTTCTTGGAGAATGTAGTACTGCTACTAACCCTCCACCACCTTCAACATCTGTAGTCTCACTAGTGATTTCAAAACCAGCATTTTCTAATGTTGCTGTTGCGAACTCCTTTTTGTCTACATTATCAATTAAAAGCACTTCAAAACAATCTGCAATCATAGACATAATTTATTTCCTCCTATTTTCTTGTTTTAATTAATTTTATTTAATTTATTGCTATCTACAAATAAACCATCATACGGATTTTTATATATATCTAAATCTTCGGCAAAATCTTCAACTTCAATATCTGCTCCTTGACATCTTGCTGTTATAGAAATATCATAAGCTTTGCCTTTTCTAATTCTATAAAAATCACTATAAATTTGATATATACTATATTTTTTTAAATCCGAATAATGTTTACCAGTAAGAGTAGATACGGTTGTTATTACTTCTTCTATTCCGATTTTAGGCTGATTTTTAGACTTTGCTTCTAAAGTTTTTTTAGCCCATTCACGTACTTTTTCATTTTTATATACTTTTTCTTCAAACATAAGATTCTGTTTCATTACAACTTCACGAATTAAGTCGTAATTGTTAATAGTAATTATATTAAAATTACTTAAATCATTTTCTTTGCATTCAGAGTTATGTTTTTCATTTTTTATTTCTTTGTTACAAGTAATTTTCTTTTCTATTTTTTCTAATAATAGTAACAATTTTTCAAAAAATATATCTAATCTATCAATTTCATTTTGTTTGTTTATCAAAACAAATCCTTCTATCTTATTATTTGATACAAATTTTACATCTTCCTTTGTTACCATTGAAAATAATTTTTCAAATGTAGCTATCAAGTTTTCATAAGACATTTGTAAACTTTCTCTTAATTGAAATATTAACCCTAATAATGGAAAATCTGTATCTGGAAAATGATTTTTAGATATATATAGAATTTTAGATAACTCTTGAAACTTTTCATAATCACTTAAAATAATTGGATAAATTTTAATTGGGTTATCTTCACTTACACCATCAATTTCAATTGGTTCATTGAATATATTATTTAATGTATTCAATTATTTCACCCCTTTAAGGTAGATGAATTTACTGATATTTCAAGAACAAATGCACAATATTCCGTATTAGCAATTTTACCTGAAGAGTAATTAGATATATGTGCATCTGTAATTCCTGCAACCTTTTGTTGGTCTACCATTTGAGAAATTTCATCAAATATCCGTATTGCACGAACTTGTCCCATACCAGCCAAATATGAATATTTATTAGGAATTACCACTTCAACTAAAATCTTAATTGTACTTAATGGTGTTTTAGTAAAATTACCTGAAACCGCATTAATATAAATTCTTATTTTTTCAGTATTAGGTATACTACCATCAAAAAATGTTAAAAAGTAATTACCATTCTCATATAAGTCAATAGGTACTTTTGGCTCAGAAAGTGGGTCATTTGTTAAATAATATATGTACTTATTTATATTTGAGTTAGTATAAATTAAAGAGAAAATTCTTGTTAAATTATTTTCAATTTGACTAAATTTTTTGGAAACTTCGTTTGCCAATAATTCCACCTCCTATATTAAACTAGCGACTTTAATATACTGTTCAACAAACACACTACTATCTTCAACTAAACTACACTTCAAATAGAAATATTTATTGCGATAATTTGTATTTGTTGTTGCTTTTACAACACAATTTGTTCCACTTACAGATTCAATAGTTGCATATACGTTTGAACTACTATCTTCATTTCTAACACTAAATACAACATCTTTGCTTACTTCAATTCCATTATTTAGAACCTTAGTATCAAATGTTTGTGTCTTACCAATTTTAATTTCACTAACTGGATTTATAAATTGAATAGAATAATCGTCAATAATCACACTTACAATTGAAACACTAACTGTAGACTTAATAGCAGGTTCTAAAGTTAATGAAACTGTAATTTGACAGTTCCCATCTATAACTCCAGTAACTACTCCACTTTCAGATATAACCGCAATTGATTCATCCAAAGAAGTAAAAGTTAATTCTGGCGCAGGTGTAACTACTATACCGTTATTAGTAACTTGTGTGTTTATATTAACTGTCTGCAAAGGACTAAGTGAAATACTTAAACCGTTTAATATATTAATCACATAACTGTTAATTACGTCCTTTTCATTAAATGCAATTCCATTTACAAAATTGTCTCTTAATACATCCGTTTCAGTTATTTCCATATTAATGGTAAGCACTCCTGTATTGTTTATAAAATCACATTCAGTTTCAATAAATCCTGATACCATATATACTTTTCTACCTAAAATAAACCTTTGTCCTTCAGAAATAGAAAGTGTTTGAGTATTAAGTGGTACTTTTACAACTAAGTTACCATCTAAATCTGTTATGTATTTATTCTCATCTAATGTAATTTTTGATGCAGATGTTATTACACAAGGTATTGATACAATATCATTTAAAATTGATGTTTTATCGTAAAATTTGATTACGTTGTTACATTTTTCAATAAAACATTTTTCTTGAATTTTTGTATCTGTATTAAAAATCGTAACTAACCATGTTATACTATCTCTTATTACCATTGTGCCTAATTTAATAATGTTTTCTAATTCTGGAGACAATAACAATTTCTTTATATCAGGCTTTTTATCTGTATCACTTACAATTTGAGCATTATATTCAACATTATCAATTGTTATTATTTCATAAGAAGGAGAATCACAAAAATCAGATTCAATATCATATTTAATTTCATTAATTAAACGTTGTTTTGCTGAAATATTGGTTTGTTCTACTTTTCGAAATAAATCATAATCTCCCATTTTTATAATTCCTCCTTCTTATAGAATTAAAATTAATTCAATCAATTTAAAGTAATGTTTGAGCAGAACTATACCATCCATTCTCTGTATATTTAGTAACGGGATGGTCAGATATATAGACTGTGCCACTAGCAACAATAATTGCAGAAGATGCATTACAAGGTGTTGCATATTGACCCCCAGACAAAGTTGTTACATCTACACCCCATGTAGCATTTGTTGCATCAGTAGATACCTCAATTAAATTATTTTCTGTACCAACAGTTTTTGTAGTTACTGTAAGAGTATCTGTTGTTGTATTTTTTACAGCGGTTACATCTATATCATTTGCGTTGATTGCAGTTTCTAAAACTGTCAATGCATTATCTGCCGTTAATGTTGCTCCTAAAACAATAGCAATGTTAGTTCCTGTAACATCTTCAGCCGCCGCTACGAACTCATAGGTTATCCCATTAATTACAACGACTTCTGCCACAACTGGAACACCCGAAAAACTAAGTACAGCAGAACTCTTCTTTGCGTTCTGAGGTGTTCCACTAAACCACGGTTTATGGAATACTATTAAATTATTAATTGCTTGTGTAGAAAATGCCATATCTTTATACACTTATCCTTTCATATTTTTATATTTTATTTTATATATAATTAATGTAATAATTAAACTACAATTAATTCTTTTTATTTTTGTTTAATTCTTTACTAAGAATTTGTTCAATATTATTAAAATCCCAATACCAAATTTCTAAAAGATTTAAATTATTATTTTCTGCATATTCTTTCTTACGTTTATCATGTTCTTGTTGGACTTCAAATTTTTGTTGAGCATATTTTTTACCCCTACCATTAAAATCAATTGGTTTTTCATGTTGTTCTCCTTGATATTCAATTAATAAATTGTATTTGGGTAAATAAAAATCATAAGATAAATTTCCATTTTTAATACCTAAAAGATTATCGAACTCTTTTTGTGGTATAAAATATTCATTTTTATTTTTATAAGTGTCAGATAGAGTGTTGTAATTTTCTTGTAGAATTTCAATAAAACCATTTAGTAATAAAACTCTTTTACACTCTTTTTCACCATGGCTTTTTGAGCATTCAGGACATCCAACACCATTGTTTCTATCACTAATAGAAGTTACCCATTCATTACCACATTCTGAACAAATCCACCAAACTTTCTGTTTACTATGAGGAGTATATTCATTTGGCAACTTGTCATTTTTATCATAATTCCATTCTTCACAAAGTTTTTGATTGTCTATTAACAAATTATAATCTTCCGATGCATAGAGACCTCTACAAAACGGACACCCATTTCCCCTATTTCTACTTTTCACATCCATTAACCATTCGTGTTTTGGATTTTTAGAACATTGCCACCAAACTTTCTTACCCGAATTTACAGTTATTGTATAAGGTGTTAAATCTCCGTTTTTAATCGAATGCCATTCTGAAGTTAAATTTGGATTCTTTATTGCTAAACAATTTGAAACAGATGTTTTTTGTCCAGAACAACAAGGGCAATTTGAATTTTTAGTTAATAAATCATTCCATGTCATTTCAAAAGTTTCCAAACAACCGTTTTTAAGGCATTTAAATTTTAATTTTTTATGACACCCCTCAAAGATACAACTTATTAACTCAAATAATTTATTATTTAAGTTCAACCATAATTTAATATTATTTATTGTATATGGGTTGTTTATATAAAATTTTGATGGTGGACTTTTTATTACACTATGTAATAAAGTATAATATAAAAATCCATCTTTGTCTTTTAAAGTTAATTTAGTATTAATATTTATGTAAGTTTTATCAACTAATTCATATCCTAAACTATTAACTTGTTCTTTTACTTCGTCATAAGTAAATTTTTTACTTATTTTAAATCACTCCCTGTAAGATTAATTTCTGAAAATAAATAAATCAGGGAAAACGTTCAGAGTTACGTCTTTTAAACTGACTCGGCGTATCCAGTCCTATCCCTAATTTATTTTACATTATTTATAATTTTAATATTATTTAAAGCCAGTAAATGAATTAAATGTATAATCAATTTCCATATCTCTTAATTGGGTTCTTGCATCATTTACTAAATTAATTAATTTTTGAATCATATTAGCTGGACTAAAAAATGAGTAATCTTTAGTACCCATCTTATCTCTAAGCTTTTCTTCTTTATATAATTGCCTTTCTAACCAAACCAACATAACCCCTTGAGCGCATATCCATTGTTCTTCATCTGAAAGATTTTGATTAAATTGTTTAAGTGTATTATCAACATCGGCTAAATCTTTTTTACATTTCTTGAAATATACACTTTTTGTTTTGCTTAAAAATAATTCTAAAAACTCTGTATATTCATCATCAGTTAATCTTGATAATAATGGAGCATCTTCAAAAAGGATATTGGCTTTTTTAAATATTTCAGTATAAGGAGTGCTCATTTTTATCCACCTCTTTACTTAAATAAATTAGGATTTCTAAATATTTGACGTATACTATTCATCTTATTATTATTTGTAAATAAGCCTTTTTTATATAAAATATGACCAGCTTCCATTACTGTTTCAGCCATTTCAAGAGAGTTATTTAACAATCTTTCAAATTCTTTTTCAGATACAATATTATCATCAAATAAATCTTCAATTTTCATTGGATTAATTTTATTTTCATTTAAATATAAGTCATCTAATCTCAAATCTTTAATTACATCTTCTACTGTAATATTAGAGTCACTATATACATCAACAATTGCAATATTTCCACTTTTTATAAATGAAGGTTTTGAGCTTAAAAATAAATTTAATTCTTCAAAAGAAATATTAACACTTTTTCCAAAATTATCAATTTGGAAAAATGACCTTACTTTTCCTCTATCTTCATTAAAAGTAAATAATCCACCTATATTGCTTTTTAATCTTATTTTTGTGTTATCGGGAATATATTTATATATATTTTTATTATTTTCTAATTCATTTTCTTGTTCATATTCTGCTTTTATCTCTGAAATTTTAGATTCATATTTAGCTTCTAATTTTTCAGTAGCTTCTTTTACTGCCTTTTCAATTAAGCTTGTAACGTCCTCATCTGATGTTTTTACTTCCTGTTTTGGTTCATTAATTTTTTCATCTTTTTTACTTTCAGTAGACTTTGCCATATATTTTATCTCCTTATAATTCTTATATAAATTTATAAATATTGGTGAGGAATAAACCCCACCAATATTTATATTTTATTTAACCAAATTTATAAAATCCAAATTTACCTTCAGGAACAGTAATAGCGGCCGCACCAACTCTTCTTGTGAAAAGAACTTCTGGTTGCATGTCATTTCTGTTCATTCCATCTTTCATAGCTACAAGGGCATCACCTTCAAATAAAACTTTTACAATCTTTTCATTAGCAGGAAGAATAATTACATGTGAATTATTTACAGCCAATGTTTGTGTAGAAGCTCTATAAGCCTGTGGTAATGCAATTAAATCAGTACCTCTAAAAGTACCATAATATCCTAAATTATTAAATTCATCTTTTGCTCTATCGGAATAACCAGCACCATCAGCAATATTTCCTAGTCCAGTAGTAGTTCCGAAAATCTGAAGTCTATCTGCACCAGTTGCCGCTTTTACATTTTCAATAATAGAGGCAAGAGTAGGAGCAGAAAATGCACCAGTAGCTTTAAATTCTGTATCTACAGATGAATAAGAGCCATAAATTGTATCAGAAATTAATTCTCCAACATAGTTTGTCATAGAAATAGAAGCCTTTTCTGTTAATCTAGCCATATCCATCTTACCAGACATAAACAAATCGAACTCTTCATAAAACTTGATTGCTTTAATAAGAGTAGGAACTGTAAAGTTTCTATCTATAATTCTCTGTCTTTCAATATCCCCATTACCTCTAGATGCAGTATAAACATTATATACTTGGTTATCTTCAACCCAGAAATAAGGCTTATCACCCAAAGCAGTATCCTTAAATTCAGCAAACCCATCAAATTTACCAGAAAGGGAAGCATTCATTGCAACAGGCATAACTTCTGCCATAATTGCAAATACCTTATACTGATTCTCCATAAACTTATAGTAGTTCCATTCACCACCACAAGCTTCTCGTACTACATTTCTAACAGCTTCATTCATCTGCTCTGCTGTAAAACCTTCTTTAGCAATACCAGTTACTGCATCATATGCTAATTTCTGGTTATTTGAAAATACAAAACTATTCATATTAAAAATCCTCCTCGATTCTTTCTTTAATTACGCCTGTGTCTTAATACAACGAATTTTAACCATTGCAACGCCAGCTTTTGTGTAAAGTTCTTCAATAACGTAAACAACTGCTTCAGTTCCTACAACTGAAGCTAAACATTCCATTTTTAAAGCACCAGCTTTAGGAACAATAAACTTACCTACTACTAAAGCAGAAGTTGCAGTATAATTTGCTACAGGATAACTTTCTACATCACCCAATTCGACAATTCTTGCTCTGATTACTTCACCTGTAGCAATAGTAGTATCATTTTCAACTACTTCTGCACCGTAAGGTAGATTTGGATTACACACGATAGCCATACCTGAATCAGCTACTGTAGTATTAGCCGCACATGCATAAGTCTTATCTGAAGCCTGTGTACCAAGGGAAACGATATTTCCATTAGTTACATCTGCTGGTGCGGCAACGTCCATGTAGTGCGCATTAGCCTTCACCTTATTTTCAATAAATAAATTAGCCATAATTTTATTTCCTCCTTGTAATATACAATTACTTTTAAATTTAATATAAAAACAACGATTAGATTTAAATCGTTGTCGTTAGTTATTTTATAATTTTATATTTCCATTACTATTTTTCGATGTACTTTACAGCTTCTCCATAGTAACTTGATTTTTTCACATCAGATTCTTCAACACTAACTTTTGCATTAAATGTCTGAGATTTTTTATTGGACTTAGTGTTTTTTGCATGATTGACCTTACCTTCTAATGCAAAAAGTTCTTTTTCTAAATCTAAAATTTCATAATCATGTGCTGTCTTTTTAATAATTTCGAATTCTTCATTATCTGCAAGGATTACTTCAAAATCTGAAATTATTTCATCAATCTGAGCTGTTTTAATTTCAGTTTCCTTAGTATTTTGATACTCTTGTAATTCCAAAATAGATTTGTCTTTTTCAGAAACCACTAATTCAAAATCTGAAATTTTTGTATTTAATATTTTTTTTTCAGATTCTAAACCAGTAATACTAGCCTTGTAAGTTTCAACTTCAGCCTGTAAAGCTTCAAAATCAATAGACATAGTTTCAAGTGTATTTCTGTCTTCTTGAATTTTCTGATTTTCAGATTCAGTAAGCCAAACCCTAATCATTTTCTCCCAAGACTCCATGTCCACAGTAGCAGTTATAGTTACTTCATCAAAAACATATTTAACTCTTCCGTATGTACAATCATATTCTGTTGCTGTCCAATAACTTTTTTCTGCATATACATATTCATCATCAAAGTCAGAAACCCAGAAATAAGTTTCTTCTGTAACTTTATCCTCATTATCTTTTACTATGATAGGGTCTAAAGCATTTCTTAAAGCTTCTCGCTTTTGATTATATGTAGCTGAAAAAGTTATATTTTCGTTATTAACTTCGCTCATATTTTCAATTCCTCCTTCTTCAATAGATATATTATCTATATTTAAATCATTTATAGTATTAAATTCAAGTTTTAATTCTTGATTTAATGACTCTACTTTTTCATAAAAATCATTTGAAAATTTAGTGTTGAAATTTTCAATAACTTTCATATTTGCCCCTTCCATTGCTGGACTATAATTATCTCCTAAGACAGTGACACCTAAATATCTATATGCCTTAATGTCAAAAACACCGTCTTTGTTTATGGCATAGTCATCTACTGTAATTTCCATACTTACGCTTTTTTCTGGATTATCTAAAAGAACCTGATAACCTTCGTTTAAGTACTCCTTCCAAATATATCCAGTTACTTTAACGAATGTCTTTCCATCAATTTCAACATATTCATAATTATTAGTTTCAGGAATTACGCCTATTGGTTTTTCAAGATACACGATTTTTATATTGCCATCTTTTATTGTTAATTCCATTTCATGTCCTGCAAAATCCTTAGAATCACTACCTTCTATTTTTCTTACATAACCTAAAATTGGAATATTTTTAATTGATTCTTTTGCTAATTCTATTGCTTCAAGTTCAAAATTAGATTGATTTAGATTCTTTTTATCATGCATAACTAATATTTCCACAGGTATTTTAATTTCATCTGCTTCAAATAATTGTGATTTAGTATATTGACTTGGAATACTCATAAATTTTTTCTGCAAAATACATTCATCTCCTTTCTATAATTTTTATATTTATTCTAATTTTATATTTATTAGAAAAATAACTTGTTTGAAAGTATAATATTTTGTTTTTGGTATTTATTTAAATAGCTTTCTTTATTGTTAAGAAACACTATTGCTTTTTTACCATCAATAAATACTATACTATTATTTTGCACTTTCTCGAACCCAGATATTTCCATATCTTTTGCGACATCTTCTGAAAAACAATAAATAAATTTCATGCTTGTTACCTTCTTATTTCTTATATTTTTTATATTTAATTCTTAGCTAACGATATTCTTTTTCTTTGTTGGTGGAATCACTTCCTTCTTTTGCTGTTTTTTCAGGTGCTCCATTTTGTTTGTTTAAATCTGTACTGTTCATTTGTGAACTATTTAACTTGGGTTTTAATAAACTATCAAAGTCTAAAATATCTTCAGTCTTAGCAAGGTTTATTACATCATAAGGTTCAATCCCACTTGTACAAACAAATAAACTTCTACTTCCACCAGCTTGAACATCAGCATAATATCTTTCGTGCCAGTCTAATTGGTTATGATGATTTATTTTTAAAATTGTAGCCTTAGTTTTATACTGTTTAATTTGCAAATTTAGAAAGTTTTGAAAATAATAAATCAAAGGATATAATTTTGAACTATCTGCTAATGTAGAATACTCTAATCCTAATGTAGTTGAAGCATTAAACATACTTTCACTAATACCACTATCCTGCATTACAACTTTTGTTGAATATTCAACTAAATTAATTGTACTTGACTGTGCTTTATCTAATGAAATTGCTTCGACTTCAAATGGGTTTGTTAAAGGAGCGACATTTCTAGGAAGATGTTCCTTTGCACTATTATGGTAAATTTCTATTACATCTTTATCCATCAAAGGTTTTCCACTAGTTTTATCAGTTGGTACTTTCATATGTACTAATTTGGTGTTAGACTCTTTAATATAATCTCCCATATAATCTTTATCTGTTTCAAGGTTGTTTAGATCTTCAAATAGAGAAGCTAGATAAGGATAATCATGTTGTGTCTTTCGTATATGACAAAACATTGCAAAACCATTATTACTAACAGGGAATAAATAATCTGGAATATCAATTCCATCAATATTTTTCTTTGTTTTTAATTTACCACCATCTATCCATTTTCGATAATAATCTTGTATTTCTACTGGAAACTCATATATCCTCAGTGGTTCAATTAAAGAGACATTAACATAATAACGCCATATATTATTATCATCTATTTGTGCAAGTTGGCATATTGCCGAATCTATTTCAACAATGATGTTATTATTTCCATCTGACATGTTATAAAAATAGCATTCACCATTCGCTAGAACACGTTTTAGCAATGCTGGAAATACTGTTTTTATATTTATTTTATAAATGGTTCTAGCAGATTCATAATATCTTTTTTCTATAGTGGATTTATTTACTTTATCCACGTCTTCACATAAAAGAACATAGTCCCATGTAATTAAATTAGATAAATAATCTAAAAAATTATTGTACATTGCGGAGTTATAAAGTAAATAATTTGAAATGTTTTGTAATTCCTTGTATGTTATATATGGATTGATTAATGCTTTATTAATTTGTTCACTTGTATATTTTTTCGCACTTGAATTTCTAGGAGTAGTTGCCCACAATGGTTGAACTTGTGAACGAGCATATATTCTAGGTATAAAGAAATCTTCTGATGTATTTAATGAGTTATTATTTTGCTCTAATACATTTTTAGAAGTTTCTTCTGTGGTTTTTTCTAATAATATACTATTTTTGCTTCCTTTTGGTCTTCCCATTATTTCCCTCCTTTCTAAATGATTGAGGTATGTTTATTTATAATATTTATATTTAATTTATTCTAATTAATATAAACAGTAATCTAGCCAGTTGGTAGTGTTATTGCTTTCTTGAACAATCATATTTTTTCTTCTTATTTCATATAATTTATGGGCTAATAATAATAAAGAATAAAACCTATCATCATGTGCATGTTGGTCTGGATTTGCATATCGTATTATGTTACCATTTGCATCTTTAAACTTATGTATTTGAATTATTTCAGATTTCATTGCATCAATATTTATTAATGCAATTTCTTCATCTAAACTTAAAGACCTTTCTTTAATTTCGGTTTCTTTTGTTTCTTCACTATAAACCTCTTGAATAATATATCCTTTACCATCATATTCTTTAGGAAATTTAATCAAATCTAATGACATTAGTTCTAACAATTCTCCACACATTTGTAACCTAAACCTTTTAGGATTTATTAACTTGAATCTCCTACTAGCATTTGGATATCGTCTTGCTTCTTCTGAATATAACTCGTGTGTTTCATCTACAAATCCTTTATGTATATTTCCACTAGAATCATTCCAATCTTCCATAAAACTATCTGCAAAACCACTAGGTTGTCCACCAGCTCCACCATCCATTAGGAAATCTTCTATATTTTCATAATCTGGTACACCTACACCATTATAAGATAATACCATTTCTTGCATTATTTTTATTTGGTCAGGAATTTTAATTGACATTTTTCGTTTTTTAGTTGTATCAATTAGATTCAAACAGTTTACAACTTCTCCATAATGCCCTATATTTTTATCAAAACAAACTTTCATTACTGATAAAATAGAGTTATCTCCCGACCTCGCTGGGTCTGAAGATATAATGTATTTACTCTTACTATCAGAATTAAATAGTTCAGGTAACATAAAATTTGAATTTTTAACAATTTGAGATTGTCTAATCATTTGGTCTTCGTGTTCAGCAGTAGGAATATTATAATATTCACGTCTCGCTTTTTGTGGATTAATTCTCATTTCATCATCTATTTGATTCTGTTTTAATAATGGAGGTGATTTTTCGCCATCCATTAAAGGGTCTAAAGGAACACCGCATGGCATTGAGGTTACAAAATAATTTCTATCCCCTGCAAACATTTTTAAAGAAAAATCTTTAAATTTCTTATAAAATAAACATTCAGTATCGTTCATAGATGAAGCAAATAATGCTTGTGTTGGAGTCTTTAAAAATTCCATTCGAGCATCATAATTTTTTTCTGTCGATGTACTAAAATCTGTAGATTGTGTACCAAAAGCTAAACCAGCAGTTAAAAGTTCATCAGATGAGAACGCCGATTCATCAAAAAAAACGAAAGTGCTTCGATGACTTCTAATGTTATCTGGGTCACCATTTAAAGTAGCAATAAGACTATCATTGTAACTTTTAACTGTATGACTTGCTGGATTATGAACGAAGCCAGTCTTACATGCAGGTGATTTAATGGTTTCAAAAGCGAAAATATCTTTTAATGACTTAGAAGATTGTACTCTTTGCATAGCGATATCTTCTATTTTCTTAAATGCAGAAATTGATTGACTTCCGACTGACCCTATTATGTAAATCTCTTGTCCCTCGAATAATAACCATTTTAAAATCATTATAATCGAACCTAAAAAGGATTTTCCAAAGTTACGAGATTCAAGAGCAAGCCCATACCGAATATTGAGCATTCCATGTCTCATTTAATATATATTTTTGTGCGTCAAGCAATCTAATTCCTAGTAAATCTTCACATGCTATACAAGGGTTACATCTATAAAATGTAAGTATATTTGCATTTTTCTCATAAATTTCTAATTTTCTTGAAGACAACACATTTTTATTTCTTTGTTTATCCGTAAGCTTCATCTTGCATCACTTCCTTTCTGTGCCAAAAATTTTGATTATTATATCAAGGCATTATTAATAAATATATTTTATTCAATATATTTATTAATTTTTATTTTTAAATTGTATCTAGTTTATCTTTTAACTTAGAGTTTTCAGTTATAAGTTTACGAATTTCTTCTCTATAATCTAATTCTTTTTCTTGAAGTTTTTGTAACTCTTCTCTTTGGTTCTTAAAAACAATATTTTTATCATTATCATCAAAATGAATAATATCAATAATTGATTGATGACTAATATCCGCAGAGAATTTCATTCCATATGCTTTTTTCATATCATAATAGTTGTGCTCTGCTTTTTCAAAACCCAATTCTCTTAAGTTTTTCATTAAAGAACCTAATGTTGAATTCTTAGAACCTGAACCGCCCCTATGTTTTAATGCAATATTGTTTTCTTTTGACAATCTATCATTTTGTTGATTCCATTTCGTAGTCATATCTGTTAACGCAATTATATCTTTACTATTTTTAACCATAGATTGATTATCACTACTTAAATTATTAATTGACATATTTGCTTTTCTTATTTGATTGTTATTTATTACAATTTGAATAACTACACCTATTTTAAAAGGGTCTTCTAAAGTATCTTCATCTAAATATGGAATTAATTCATTATATAAATATTTTTGGTCTAATACTCCATATCCTAAAAATGGGTCGTATCCTAATAATCTGATACAATCTTCTTCGGATTTTAAATCGTCTTCCGTTAACTCTATTTTTAAGCTAGTTTTTATATTTTCTTCATTATTTTCATTTAAAGATTTGGAATCATTAAATGTTTTAGAAGAATATTGAGGCAAAGAGTTTACCTTTTGCATATAAATTCCAACAATAGAACCATCTGAGTTTGTCACTAATTGTTCTACAGTAGTATATAAATCCGAATCAAAATAAACATCTAATAGCCTACACAATAAATAAAGTGCAAACTTACAATCATTATATTCGTCAACAAGTTCTGAATAAATTTGTTGAACGCAATCTCGACATATAACCATCCGTTCATTATTTTTTTTTAATATGATAGAATTTGATTTATAAAAACCAGTCTTTTGATTCTTTTCTTCTCCGCAATTTAAGCATTTAGCTTTTATATTTGTTACTTCTTTTTGTGACAAAACTGATTTACTTGCCACATTAAAATTGTTAGGTTTTAGTTTTGGCACAAATATCTTCTCCTTTTATTCAATCATTTTGTATTCTCATATAAAAGAACACAATAAAACCCACATTGGTTTAAAATGTGGGTTCTGTCTGTCCTCTTAATTATATATAAATTACATAATATTATTATATTTTATTTATTAAAAACAATCTAATTAATCTTCGTCTTCTGTCAATAAATCTTCAATCATCCCTAATCTAAAATCCTCAAATCCATTATCATAAGCAATTTCGTATAAATCAATTACAAACTCAAATGCACAATCAGGACACATACCACAATTAATTAGTTCATTCACTTTATTTGTGATATATTCTAGTTCTGCATCATCATCTGCGTCTGCGTAAGGACAATTCTCACAGTCCCCATCACAATCTTCTTCTAATTCAATTAAATCCAGATCTTCTTCATATTCTTCAAACTCATCACATCCATCACATTCTTCGCAACTAATAAATTCACAGAACACACATGTAGCTAATTCGCCTTGTAAATATCTATCAACTTCACTAATACTCATATCTGTAAAGATATAATATTCTACTTTACCATCATAATCAGATAACTTGTAATCTTTATCACACTTAGCAGATTCTATACTTAATTTTAATCCATCTTCAGTATAATAAATTTCTATATAATATTCACCTTTATAATATTCTTCATTTGTGTCTTCTAAACCAAAATCTTCATATAAGTAATCTGC
>Ga0172378_10003090_pt1 | contig 15640 bp, 5 predicted proteins | sample GrowelOW332metaG_FD_119755 | JGI IMG/M metagenome (GOLD analysis project Ga0172378, IMG submission 119755) | Groundwater microbial communities from an aquifer near a municipal landfill in Southern Ontario, Canada - Pumphouse #3_1 metaG | ecosystem: Environmental > Aquatic > Deep subsurface >... | reverse complement strand
TTATCAAACATTAAAAAGTTATTATAATGAAAATAGAACGTTACCCGAGGATGTGTTTGATATTTTTTGTGAGATTGGAAGGATAGAAAAGAAAAAAGTGAGAGTTATTTTGTTGAAGGATAATTGGGGAAAGGTTAAAGGTGGGAAAAATTCGAGGAAGAAAAATCGTGTTTATATACGGTAAAGTTAGATTTTATATTCGGTAAGACGAATGAATTATTATAGATATTTTTTTCCTACCTTGATGGTTTTTTTACAATCGTCACAAAAATATTCTGGATTTAATCTCTTAATTAAATCATCTAATCCCGTGTCAAATTTTTTTTCACCTCCAACTAAAATATGTCCCTCTAGCGGTGTTGGCGTACGAACTCCTGCAACCTGGTAGAAAACACAATTATTATTAGGGCAATGTAATCCGGTATTTAGAGAATATTCTGTTTGAGAGTTCGTCCATATGGTTTCTTTTAGATGTGAGCCCCTAACAATGTCGTGGCAAATTTCATGAATTGCCATGGCGACTAACCTTTGAAAATAAAGTTCTTTAGGAATTGTTCTTTTTTCTCTTGAAGAATCGTCTTTCCCCGTAAGTCTTGCAGTAGAAATTACAGTGTCTGCTCTTCTAGTTGAAGGAACTGTATAAGCAAAACAAAAGTCGTCTTCTTTGCTGTTATCTTCAAAATATATATCTTTGGATGTTAGCACCATTATTGTCTTTTCTTTTTCAGATAATCGTCTAGCTATTTTATCGCTGGAATGCCAAAAACCATTAAATTTCGGAATTGGCTCAAATAAGAATGTTAGATCTTTTTGTTCAATGCGTGCTTTAATTTTTAATGTTTTTTCAATAGCTTCCTTAATGGCTTTTGCTTCTTCTGATTGGTTTTCGTATAAGATTAACATTCTTCTGGCAGATTATTAGAATATAAAAGGATTACGATACTTTTTATTTGGTTTAAAATGATCCCACCAGGAATTGAACCTGGGCCTGCTCCACGTCAAAGAGCCGTACTACCGTTAGACAATGGGATCGTGTTTTTAGATATGGTTTGTGTTTTATAAATATATTTATATAGGATGTTTTTGTTAATTTCATGATGGTGTTAAAGACAAAAAGGGGGCAAGTTACTTTGTTTATTATCTTGGGAATTGTTATAGTTATGGCAATAATTGGTTATTTTATTATAAGAAACATTAATCCATCTTCTGATTTGGGAAATTTTCAACCGGCTTATAACTATTATTTGGATTGTATGCAAGTAAGAACTGAGACCGGAATAAAGCTATTAGGACAATCCGGCGGGTATATTTATACAGAAGAACTTCCTTTCGAATCCGGTAGTGCATATGCTCCAACATCATCTCAATTGTCTATGGGTGGAACTGGGGTTCCATATTGGTCGTACGTTTCTGGGAATAATGTTTTGAAAGAACAAAAACCAACTTTAGATAGTATGCAAGAACAATTATCTAGATATGTTTCTGAAGGAATAAATGATTGTAATTTTGATGAGTTTAATAATGATGGAGTTTTTGTAAGTATTTATGCAGGCGATGTCGATGTTATTATAAATGAAAATATTGTCGATGTTTCTATGAATAATCCAGTTTATTTCTATTCAGAAGAAGAAAATAACAGTGCGGTTGCAAATAATCATGCATTTTCTGTAAAGTCTAAGTTGGGCAAATTTTATAATATTGCTTCAAGCGTTTTTAGTGCGGAAGATGAACAAACATTTTTGGAGGATTATGGTTTAGATGTTATGAGACTATATGCACCAGTTACTGGAGTAGAATTGACATGTGCGCCGAAAGTATTCAAAGATGATGAAATGATGAATGGTATTTATGATGGATTAGAAGCAAACATTCCATTTCTAAAATTAAGAGGAGGACATTACGAATTAACAAAAGAGGAAAATAAATATTTTGTTGTTGATTTAGAGGAGAATGTTGAGGAAGAAATTAGTTTTTCATATTCTAGAGATTGGCCTACAAAAATAGAGATTTATGGAGATAGAATTGCTGAGCCTATGGGAATGCAAGAAGGATTGGCGTCTCTTGGTTTCTGCTATGTTCCATATCATTTTGTTTATGATATTTCTTTCCCGGTTTTATTTCAGGTTTATGATGATAATGAAATGTTCCAATTCCCGATGGTAGCTATAATAAAAAATAATCAAGCTAGGAATGCGAGTTTATTGGGTGATGGAAGTTCTGCAGAGTCTGAATTGTGTAAATATAAAAATCAAAATGTTAGGGTTTCTACATTTGATTTAGATGGTAATCCAGTTGAATCTACTTTAAGATTCAGTTGTTTATCTCAGGGGTGTTCTATTGGCTCTACTGAAATTAAAAATGGAGAGGCGGTTGTGAATGCTGATTTCCCACAATGTGTTAATGGGATTTTAACTGCATATGCTGACGGTTATGCTCCTGCAGAATATGTTATTTCTACAAATAGAGAAACTAGCGCAGATGTTCTTATGCTGAAAGTGTATGACGTTAATGTTAATTTGGGGAATGTGGATAAGGCGATAGTTATTTTCACATCTAAGGATTATAGTTCTGCATTAAATTATCCAGATTCAAAAAGTGTTAAGTTAATAGAAGGAGAATATAATATGACTGCGTATGTTTATGCAGGTTCGGATTTGGTTTTTCCGGCTATTTCACAGCAACAATGTATAGATGTAACTGCATCTGGTGTTGCAGGATTATTGGGACAAGAAGAACAAAAGTGTTTTGATATTAATATAGAGGGGCAAACGGTGGAAAGTGCGTTAATTGGTGGCGGTAAAGGATATGATTATTTCACAGAATCACAACTTAAGTCTGGAAAGGCACTAATGATTAATATACCGTTGTTCGGAAATCCGAAGAGCTTGGAAGAATTACAAAATAATTATATTGAATTGGAGGATTCTACATTAGATACATCTTTCAAATGAGAAATAAATTATTTTTAGTTTTTGTGCTTATGTTTATGGTTGCATCAGTGAGTGCTTCTTTTAACACAATTCAAACATCTAATCCTTCTATAAATAGTTTGTATAGTTCTTCTGATATTTCTACATATTGGCCTTCTTTGTCTAATAGAGTTGATGATGGCATGTGTACTGCTGGTTCAGATTTTCTTGTTGCGATTCCAATTGATGGATGTTCTCCATCTGTTGTTAGAAGTGATTTATTGGCTGAACAGAATGTTCCGGTTTTTTGTAAACTTAAGGCTGTAAATGTGAATCCATTGATAGATGTAAGTGGTATAGATTCGATTTCATTTAAAGGAGACTATCCAGATGATGTTGTGTCTGTTAGCTATCATCCAGCAAAAGCGGCGATTGATATTTCTAGAGATGTGTTGTTGGGTAATCCGGTTGTAAATGATATCGGATATGTTGTTATTGTTTTAAAAAAACAAGCGAACGAAAGTGCTGTTTCTGAGTGGGTGTCTGGAAATTTAACGGCAACAATGAGATACGATGCTGATGATGCATATGGGGTTGGACAGTCTGTATTTTATTTAAATAATGTAGATGGCGCAGATTGGGAAAAAAGTTATGCAGATAATTCTTTTTGGAACGGTAAAGGATATCTTAGACTAATGAGTCTCGACGGAGAATCTGCTAGAATTGCAATTTATACGGATAAAGATCAGCTTTATACAGAAGTTAAATTAAAGACTGGAGAAACTAGCGGAACATTTTATTTGCCTGGTTCGTATTGTCAATCTGGTATAAAGATTAAATTAAATTCTGTTGTTGCGGATGAAGATTCTGCACAATTAGATATAGATGGAAATTCGGTTTGGGTTAGACAAGGTAGTAAGTTTTTGAATGGCGCGTGTGTTGTTAATAGTTTGAATGTTGGCTATGGTAGCGCTGGAACGATTACATACAAATGTCAAAATAATAAAGCAGTTACTTTAAGTTTGGCCAGTAGAGATGTTGCAAAGATTGGAGAGAAGCAATATAGTTTAGGGAATACGGTTTCTTCTAGTTCTGGTAATTATTATTTAGGATATATTGGGGGAGCTGAAAGTGCGTTATTAGATGATGGAAAAATAACTATAGAAGCTGGAACAAATTTTATTGTTATGATAAAGGCGGGGGGGACTGGAACTTCTTTGGATAATTCTAAAGTTGTAAATTTGGCTAATGTAATTTCTAAATTTTTTAATACACAATCTACGGGATTAAAAAAAGAAGCATTAGAAAGTGCGATAAAAGCAGTGGCAGGAAGCGATGCAATTATTTTGTATAATAGCATTGGAAATAAAAATGGATTGGATTTTGGGGGAGTTGAAGATAAAACTATTGCTGCGGAGAGTAATGAGGAGGTGGACGCGTCTGGTGAAATAAAAACATATTTCGGGAAGATGGATTCTGCACAGAAAGAATTGATAGAAAAATATCCGCAAGAAGGGGATAGTGAGAAGTTCGGATTGACGGCGTTTGCCTTAGAAAAGAATATTATAACGAGTTTGATTGGTTTAAAACTTTCAGATGATAGTGCACTTACGGAATTGGAAAATAGGGCTAAAGATATTTATTCGAATTATGAAGAATTTGGTGGGGTAAAAAGAGTTGAAGGATATGATTATACAAATGCAGTATCTACTGTTTATGTGAATAATGAATATAGGAGAGTATCTCTGGTCAGCCTTAAGCAAACGGATGCAAGCGAAGAATCAGCCAGGTTTTCTTATAATAGTAACTCTTATCAAGAAGTTCATGAAGGACAAATAGTTTATACTGGCGAACAGGAAAAGAGCGATTATTTTATTATAAAAGATATACAGAGAAATGCAGTTACGGTTGCATATTATCAGTATCAAGCTAAGACTATTACGACTACGTATAAAGGAGTTTATACACTAAAAGAAGATTCTGATGCGGAAATTAAGGCTTCAACTTCCGGTGATGTTGCGTTATATACGTTGAGTATAGATGATATTTCGGTTGTGGATGTTGCAGGTGTTTCTTTAGAGTCTCAAGTTGCGACTTCTTCTGGTGCTAATTTTACATATAAGATAGGAATTGAAAAAAGAACCATTTCTCTTTCTCCAGAAAAGGCACTCGAGGCCGCAGATAAACTTAATGATACGATTAATAAGTGGGAGGAGAAAAATGCTAAATTTGGCGAATTAATTGAAGCATGGAATGGTGTGTGTTTGATTACATCGGCTGCATTACAGGTAAAAACCTTGTTTGAAGGATTCGGCGGCGCAAGTAGTGCAAGAAAAGAAGTTATGGACATCTATCAGAGTGAGTGTAAAAACAATGAAGAGCTTAGTAAATTAGAGTCAAATTCAAAATGTTATGCTGCACTAAACGCAAACAGCGAAATAGATAATGATGTGGATGCGTATGCCAATGCGATTGAAAACGTGAATAAGGAAGTTCAGGGATTAAGTATTACGGCATGGCAAACAAGCTCTAATTGTAAGGGTGTTAATATTCCGGTGGGCAACCAAAATCTTAATTGTAGCGATTTGAATAGTTGGGCAGAAGTAAAAGCATATTTGTTGAATAAATATATTAGTCAGGATGGTACTGCTTCTGATAAATTAAAGGCAAAGGTTAAGACGGATTTTGAAACAAAGGCAGAAACAATCGCTAGAGAGAAAGCATCTTTAATATCTCAGGGTAATGCAGATAAAGTTACTAGCGAGTTATATAGCGGGTTTGTTCCAACATATATTACTCACCAAGATAGTACTTATAAGAATACGGTGGAGCAATGGAGTACTTCGGTTATTGGAGCTGATAGTAAGGTTAAAGTCTCTGGTAATATGGTTTCGCTTTTAGATGTTGTTAGATCAAAGTGTGACAGTCCCAATTCTATAACAGATAGTACGCCGATGCAATATTTTAATTATAATTATCAAAGATATTTATTAATTTTAACCGAGGAATCTGTATCTAAGAGTGTTAGGTGTATCTTGAGTATAGACACAGATGGCAGTGGGGAAGTTTATCAAAATATAACATTTAGTAGTGCAAATAATGCAGATAATAGCAAATACAAGTATCTAATAAATATGAAATTTGTTGCTGGCACAACTGGAACATGTAATACTGGATACTCAAACACAACAAAGTTTACGGTTGAATATTATGAGTCTGGAACGAATAAGGGGAATCCAGCTAAGGTTCCGTTTGATAGTAAAGGCGGATGGTACGTAAAGGCATCTTCTTCCGTTGGCGGAATGTTATCTAATAGTGTTAAATCATATGATGATAGTGGCGCACTTAATAATTTTGAAATTTGTAATGTGGGTACGGATAAAGCAGAGGGCGACAATGATGAGTGCGCTAGTTTTGATATAGATTCTGAAGTATCTTCAAGAAAAAGTGTTGCGGGTTGCAAATTAAGTGAGTCGGAAATTAAAACACTGGTTCAGGATGCGCAATCGGCGATTAAAGTTGCTCAGAAAAATTATGGGAAGAAAAGTTTTGTTATTCAAGTAGGATCTAGGGGCTCAATACAAGTTATTGGTGTCGAGGCTACTGCAGATTTGGGATATGAGTGTGAAGACTTTATGTCGCCAGATGATTGTCATATAATTTATAATGTATGCGATCCGGTTGTGTGCCCAAGTTCAAGATGTGATTTTGGCGGAAAAATGAAGGTTGCGAATGTGATTCAGTCTGGAATAGTTGGGAGCCTTTTGTTGTGTTTACCGAATTTTGGAAGTATAGAGGACGGGGGAGTATTAATTCCGGTTTGTTTATCTGGATTACATGCGGGAATAGAAGGATGGATATCTATATTAAAATCTCAACAAGAATGTTTAAGAGAGGCTGCAGAGACGGGTGCATATACGGGAATTTGTGATGAGATTACTGCGGTTTATCAGTGTGAATTTTTCTGGAGACAGGTTGCTCCATTGATGGATAATATTGTTCCTACAATAGCAGAAGCAATTTTAGGCACTGGTTCAAAGGATAAGGGTGGTGGAGAATATTTAACATTCCAGGATTCGTGGGATAATATGGAAGGTAGTATAGATTATTTCAAGAATACTTATGCGTCCACATCATTTAGGGCTTTGGACTTTGGAAATGTTGAAGAGTTTGGTACAGAGCTTTGTCAAAACTTCATTGGAACATCAATTCCTAATTCGGCAAGTGCATTTGATTCTTTACTTGATCCAGCTTCGCCATATCAATTTTATGCACAGTTTTCAGAAATAGAAATGACTACGGCTACGGTTCCAGCTACATCACAGTATAAAGTTTATTATCATATTTATGCTGGAAATGACAAGGGAGTATCTTATCAGGTTTATTTGAAGGATCCGGAATCATTAGCTTATGTGGATGTTTCTGAAACGGTTTATGTAGATACTGGTTATGTTGGTGTTGGCTCAGAAATTGATGAGGCAAAAGATTTCACGGCACCGGCAGGATATAAACAACTTTGTGTGACTATAGATGGCGCGACAGAATGTGGATTTAAATCGGTTACAACAGATGTTGGCTTAGATTTGGTTCATGATGCATATGTGAAAGATCAAACATCAGCTACGGGTATCACAACAGAAGCTGGTTGTATAGAGGGTCAATCTTCGATGTATTCATTATTAAATATGAATGTACAAGAGGGTTTAGATGATACTCTTAATCCAGATATCGCATTGAGCGGAATTATTAGAGTTTGTTCAACTAAAAATCCTGGCTCAAGTTCGAATGATTCAAACTGGAAGGATGTAGGTTATTGTGGGAATAAAGATATGACATGCTGGCTAGATCAGGAATCATTGAAAAATGGAGTGTACGCAATTCTAAATGCTACGAATAGTGTGGCTGCCACGAATGCACTTTTAGAGGGGGATTCTACTTTAACCTCAGAAGATGGCGTTAAATTTTTGAAAGAGATACAGCAAAACATTACTGATTTGGATTTAGCTGCAAATACAGATAAAGGAAATGCAGCCACGTTGGATACTAATTTGAAAAATAAAATCGATGCAATTGAAAATTCAATAAGTAGCACTAAAAGACTATATAGTAATAATCAGAATGCGAAGTTACTTTATTTGAAATTTACACTTTATCAGAAGGTTGTTGACTTTTTGATTAATAGGGCGAGTAATAATAAGAATAATCCTACTGGTGGTGTGACTGGGACGAATGCACCGAGTGTGGAAACGGCGGTTACAGATGACGAAGCTGCCGGGGATGGTAGTATAGATACTACTATAGAAAGATATTCGGTAACTAATTATTTTATTGTAGATGGAAATGGGAATAAACTAACTTCTTCGGATGGTGTAAATTATATAGTAGTAGGAAGTGCAATTAATAAAAGAGGGATAGGCATAGCTTCTACAGTAGTGGCTTCTGCGGATCCTAAAACGGGAATTATAACACCCGGAGATGAGAATATTGATGAACTGTTGCCGATATATGAAAACTATAAAATAATTGATGGTAAATTGGTTTTGAAATAGGGTTAATGATTTATATTATGATTGGACATGTACAAAGCATTATTTTCTTGTGAATCCTATATAATATGAATTGGGAGAGGAGGACTCTGCTCGCTTTCCGCTCTTTTAATTTTTAAAATAGAAATTATTAAGAAAAGCCGAAAAGCTCTACCCCCGATTTAAACGATATTCTTCGTTTCGTGACTTCAGAGTTATCTTCAGAGATATATTTCGCTTTGCTCAATATATTATCATGGGGAGAGGATACTCACAAAATACACCTCGTATTTTTATAATAGAAAGCATATTTACTCGGAGTGTTTTGTTCGGACTCGAAAATGCAAATAGTTATTTGCCAAGTGTCCTTTTTCAGTAGATTTCATTTCATTCAATCTGCAAATGGGGAGAGGAGGACTCGAACCCCCGTAAGCGTAAGCTACAACGGCCTAAACGTTGCCCGTTTGACCACTCCGGCATCTCCCCAGATAACAATTAATTTAATTTAGGACTATAAAAAGATATTGGAATAAAATTATTTAGAATTTTCTTTTGCCTTTTCAGCTTTCTTTTCAGCTTTTCTGGCGTCTTTTTCTGTTTCTTTAAGTTTGATTTTTTCCTCAAGTCCAAGTCGGTCTAACAATTCTTTATATCTATTTCTGATTGTAACTTCAGTTATACCGGCAACGTCTGCAACTTCTCTTTGTGTTTTTTTCTCGTCGTTAAGAAGTGCGGAAACATATAAAGCAGCGGCAGCGATTCCAGCTGGGCCTCTTCCAGATGTTAATTCTGAAACTTCAGCTCTTTTTAGAATATCTAGTGCACCATTTTGTGATTTTGGAGAAAGGTGTAGTGTTGAACCGAATCTAGATATATAGTCTTTTGGAGAGGATGGAGTTACTTTGATTCCAATTCTTCTAATGATGAATCTATAGGTTCTTCCGATTTCTTTTCTTTCTACTTCGGATGCGATTGAAATTTCATCAAGGGTTCTTGGAATGTTGTAGGAACGGCAAGCTGCATAGATACAAGCTGCTATTACGGATTCCATAGAACGTCCTCTTACTAATCCTCTTTGTAAAACGTAATTGTAAACTCTAGCAGATTCTTCTTTTACTACAGGAGGTAATTCTAGAAAAGATGCAACTCTTCTTAGTTCTGCCATTGCAAGTCTAAGGTTCCTTTCAATTGAAGTAGAAACTCTTTCTTGCCATTTTTTTAATCTTAAATATTTTCTAGTTTGGTTTGCAGAATCTAATTTGTAAATATCAGAAATTTCTCCAACGTTAGTTGTTAAACCTTTATCGAATTTTTGCATAGAGATTGGTGCGCCGCCTCTAGATTTTTTTTCAGATTTGTCGAAAGATCTTAGTTCGTGAGTTGTGTCGACCATTTTTTCTTCGACTAACAAACCACAATCACCACAAATGACTTCACTTCTGGTTTCGTCGTAAATCAGATGAGAACTGCCACATTCAGGACATTTTTTAGTTGGAACCATTTTAAAACTTTATAGTAAAACTTTTAAACGATTTAGCTTTTTAAACCTTTGTGTTTTTATCGAGGAGGTTATTTTGGGGTTGTGTTATTTTTAGCAAATGTTTAAATAGTGATATATACAAAGTATATCAAATAGATTATGTATACAGAATGCTCAAAGAAGTGAAAAAAATAAATTTGGTGAAATCTACTACTCTTAGGCTTAACGAAAGTACCAAAAATAAATTAGAAAATCTTGATTTTGTAAGAAAGCAAAGTTTCGACGAGATAATTTTAGAATTAATTAAATTTTATGAGGAAAAGAAATAGATATAAATGGTTAAAATAAACAAAAAACAAGAGAGGATGAGAATAAACAAAATATTATTAGTATTGGTATCGGTTATTTTTCTAGTTGGCGTTTTGTCTGCGTATCAATATTATTATCCATTAACTAGTCCACAAAATTTCGGTTTATTTAATACTAAGTTTGTAGGAAATACTTTACAATTAGATATAAATAAATCTAGTTCTCCTTATGATTCTTTAGTTGGATATTGGAGTTTTGACGCGGATAATTCTACAACTGCTTTTGATTTAAGTGGAAACGGGAATAATGGGGTTTATTATGGGAATGCGATTTCTGCTGATAATGGAAGCGGGTACGGAAAGAGCGGAGTATTTGATGGAAATGGGGATTATGTACAAATAAATTATAGTCAAAGCCTAAGTGCTCTTAATTTTTCAAATCCATATTCGGCGTTCTCCGTTTGTGCATGGGTTAATTTTAATTATTCTGGTTCGAATTATATTTTGGAAGGGAGTGGTCAAAATTTTAGATTTGGATATAACCCATCTGTTTCAGATTTGTATTTCCCATCTGCTTCATGCTATAATTTGAATATTCCCATTGTGCAGAATCAATGGAATTATGTTTGCGCTAATTATAATTTTTCTACAGGAACTAGATTTTATATTAATGGTTCATATGTTGGATCTAATCAGTCAGCATGTACAACAACTTTTTATGGGAACAATTTTGCAATAGGCGGATTTGCTGGCACCACCAGACAGATGAATGGCTCCATCGATGAATTTATGATTTTTAACAAATCTTTAACGGCAGACGAAGTTTCTGCAATCTACAACAATCAATCTCAAAGATTTAATCAAGAAGGAATGGTTTCTTTGAAACAAGTCGCAATAAACGAAACATACGACTTAATTAATATTTCACTAAACCAATCTTCTTTATTCGGTTCAAACGTCTCGGCAAGTTTAGGCTACTGGAACACTTCTTACGAATATAAAAATTATAACGAGAGTGGGTATGTGGATTTTGATGGAAATGGGGATTATATTAATATTGTGAATAATCCATCTATAAACTTTGATAACAATAGTTTTTCTGTGGTTGCTTGGATAAAGGTATCTCCCGGGTATCATGCGCCAGTTATCGGAGCAATTGTTATGAAGAGTTATCCAAATAGTGCACCATATCAAGGTTTTAATATGTATATTGACAACAATGGAAAGTTAATATGGGGAATTCAAGATAATTTAAGCAATGGTAGATCTTTAACATTACTCCCATCTACTTATAATTTTAGTGATGGAAATTGGCATCTGGTAGTTGGTGTTGCAAATAGAAGTGGAAATTCCACATTATATACAGATGCAATTGGCAGAGCAACTGGCACGCTTTCTAATTTAAACAGCAGCATTAATAGCAATAATGCTGCAGGGATAGGGATTCAGGTTGGGTCTACAAGATATTTCAATGGATCTATGGATGAAGTAATGATTTTCAATCGTTCATTAAATTCAACTGAAATTTCTGAAATATATAATCTTAACAGAAGTTATTATAACGGCTCAACCGAGGGACTTGTGTCTTATTATTCATTTGATTCATTAACCGCAAGAGACGATTTTGGAAATAATTCTGGAAGAAGTTATGGGGATACAACTTATTTACCAAAACATAGTTCTTCTATTTACAATGGATTAATAAATCATTTTACAATGGATGGCAATGTAAATGATTATTCTGGAATTGGAAATGATGGGATATTATATACCACCGCAACCGTAAATGAAACCGGTATTTATGGAAATGCAATAAACTTACAAGGGGGATCTTCTGCATCTAGAATAGTATTTTCTCAGGAGGGATTAATTAATGCCACAAATTTCACTTTTGGAGCATGGGTGTATCCCACAAATATAAGTGGAGCAACTAGGACATTGTATAGTCAAGAATATTATCCGACTGGAAGTCTTTGGCTATATATAACATCAAGTGGTATATTGCAGGCCATTCAGTGGAACGTGTCTGGTTTTTATAGCCCCGTAGCAACAACAACAACGTTACCGTTAAGTCAATGGAGTTATATAAGTTTTGTAATTATTAATAATTTTCCTAGGATTTATGTAAATGGAGTGGAGGCAAATTATTCAATTCAAAGAGAGTCTTTACCACAACCAACTAGTAATAGACCAACAACGATAGGATATTACCATACACAGCCGTTATCTAATTATGGATATCAGGGACTTATCGATGACGTAATGATCTGGAATAGGACATTATCAGAGCAAGAAGTTTACGAAATATATTCACAGGGCTTAGCAAACTGGCAGTATATAGATGAAGAAACTTTTACAACAGATACGGTTTCTTTTAACGCAACTGAAAAAATTCCATCTGGTGCAACAAATCTTTTACCAAGAATTACACTAACCGCAAGTCCGTATAGTTTCTACACTCCGATAATCACAGGAATAGTTGATTTGTTTTTACTAGACATAACTAATCCGGTAGTTGTGTTTAATTCAGAAACAATTGCTTCTGGAACTGGAATACAAGTAGATTTTAATGTTTCTGCTAACATAACAGAATCGAATTTAGATAGAATTATTTACGAATGGAATAATACAAATACAACTTATTATACAATTTCTCCAGAGGTGTCTCTATTGGAAAATGGAAGATATTCTTTCTTATATGCTCAATCACCACCATCTTCGGTGGAAATAATTAATCTAACAATTTATGCAATAGATAATCAGGGTAATATTGGAAAAACAGAAACAAGAACAATAAGGGGAAATGCGCCACCAACAATCAATTCTATTTCTTACTATCCAAATAATTTGGGTGATTTGGATCCAAATCAGATGATAGAAGTTTTGGTAAGCGTAACAGATGAAGAGTCAAATCTTAATTCAACAATATTACAATGGAAAAATTCTACACAGAGTTGGAGCGATGCAACAAATACAACGGTTTACAATACAACAGTTGAAAATTCTTCTTCAATAGTTGGTTGGTGTAATTTTACACCAACCAGTGAAGATATTTTTACGTTTAGAATTATTGCAAATGATTCCGTGGGCGCAAATTCATACAATAATACGAATGTTTCTGTCTTTTGGGATTGTACGTGGAATATGTCTTCAGCTAATGGATATAATTTGGGTGCATTTTTTGGTTGGTCTGATAATGTAAATTTTGTAAATTTCACAATTTTTAATACCGGCGATTCTGAATATGCCGATAGTTGTCCTTTAATCTTTTTGGTCAACGGACCAAATTTACCACTAAGTCCAGGAGTGAGGTTTAAGATAGACAATTCTGCCTATACTAAAACGTATTCAACGTTGTTTGCAAATCAAAATCAAACCGTATCTCTATTTTATAGGTTTTATAATGCAATCTATAGCGAACCACTTACAATTAGTATTAGTGAACTATCCGGGCTGGCCTCTTCGGATAGCACCGCGTCCTTAAGCACTACGGTGATTTCCACCTCCGGACCATATCTATATCAAACAGTAAAAGATGTAGCAAGTAATAGTACAAATCTATTAACAAAAAGAAATGAATCATATTACGAAGTTTTATTGTCACCACAAACACTAATTTTTAATTCTTCCATAAGAAATGGCGTTGGAAATGGAAGCGATTCGCAGGCATCATACAATACAACTTTAAATTGGACGTTTGATGAATCGTTTGTATTTACTAATGATACAGATGCAGATGAAATAATTTTTACAAATGATAGTTTTTCATTTTTTTATAATAACATATCAGATGGTTTATACGGAGAGGAGCATTATAGCTGGTTACAGTTTGATTTAAATAATTCTTCCGCATTGTCTATAAATAATGCCTATTCTTTTACGATAGAATCTATGGGCTTTAATCAAACAGGAAGTCAACTTGTTATGGCTAATGATACTTCTGTAAATACTTTCGGCTTAGACATAAGTTTCACATGTTATCAAATAACAGACGGCATCTGTTTTAGTCAATGTAGCCTAGAAAACCTTGGTTTAAATTCTACAATTTATGATCCAGACTGCGGATATTGCGGCGATGGAGAAGTTCAGGGTTGGGAGACATGTACAAATTGCGTATTAGATGTTGGAGCTTGTCCATCTACAAATACCGGAGGCTCAGGTGGTGGCGGAGGTGGAGGAGGTGGAGCAGGCGGAACCTTCGACAAATCAGAAGCAACATTCGAATTAGTTAGAGGAGAGGCAAATGAATTCTACTTAACTTTAGAAAACAAATTGCCTTCCACTAAGCAAGATATTACGGTAAAAGTATCTGGAGATAATTCACAATACTTCTCCGTACCATCTACAATAGATTCAATTGCTCCAAATAGTAAGAAGAATTTAACTGTAAAAATAACAGCTCCTTCTTATTTTCCAGTTGGACAATATTTAATCAAATTCGAATTTAATGGAAAGATAGTTGGTAATACAACATCTCAATTTACAGAAACAAAATATGTAACTCTAAGAATTTTAGAAATATCTAGAGTTAAAGCAGATGAATTTGTAGAATCATCCAATGATTTTGTTTCAAAGATGAATGAATCCGGATTCTTAGTAAAAGATGTTAATGATTTATTAAAACAAATTAACGATAAATACAATTCTTCAGATTTTGGAGCAGTAAGAGATATATCTAAATCCCTAGAAGATATTTACAATGCCGCAGTTGAATCAAATGAAACAATAGCAGCATTAACAGCTTCTATTGCAGAAGCTGAAAAGAACGGAATACAAGTTTCTGAAACAAAGAAATTATTATACTTATCTCAAATATTATTTAATAGAGGAGATTATGTTTTAGCTTTAGAAAAGCTAAAAGAAGCTAACTTAACTTACGCCTTAGAAACGAAAGGTGAATTCAAAATATTATATGCAATCAAAAACAATCCACTAGAAGCTTTAGGAATATTAATCTCATTAAGCGTTGTTGGAACTGGCTCTAGTTTATTTGCAAGAGCTAAATATCTAAAGAGAAAACTAAGAGTTCTTGGAGAAGAAGAAGTACTCCTTCTTGGCTTGATGAAAGTAGTTCAAAGAGACTGTTTCGAAAATAAAAAGATGTCCATGGAAGAGTATGAGAGTGCTATGATGCAATACGAGAAAAGACTGAGCGAAGTTATTCAAGATAAAATTAAAACAGAAACTCAATTAACTAATTTAATGAAACTAAAAGGTAAAAAGAACGCATTAGATCAGGAAAGAGATAGATTACAACATTTAATCATGAAAACTCAAGATGATTATATGAATAAAGGAAAGATGGATACAAGAATCTACGGAAACATGTTGAAAACTTACGCAACCAGATTAAATCAAATTGAAGAAGAATTGATTTTTATGGAAGCTAAAGATGAATTAAGAAAAGTCACAGGAATT
>Ga0172378_10003089_pt1 | contig 15641 bp, 13 predicted proteins | sample GrowelOW332metaG_FD_119755 | JGI IMG/M metagenome (GOLD analysis project Ga0172378, IMG submission 119755) | Groundwater microbial communities from an aquifer near a municipal landfill in Southern Ontario, Canada - Pumphouse #3_1 metaG | ecosystem: Environmental > Aquatic > Deep subsurface >... | reverse complement strand
TAGCCGTACATTCAGTTACTTTTTCACAAAAAAATGACACTTATTATATTTTTAGATTTATAAGTATCACATTTACAAGGTATTACAAAATGGAAATTATAACAAGTGTCAAAAATCTGTGAATTTAACCATCCATGTTAACATTTCCGGGTTAGCTCCTATATATGGGTACCTTTTTGTCAGCTTTTCGGAGAAGAACCTCGGCAGCTGACATTCAATGCCAGTCCATCCACTTTAGTTCTCCTGGGTCTGTATTTCCACGTAGTACTTTTTATGTAAGATTCTCCATTCTGGAATATCCATTCTGGAATATCCATTCTGGCTCTTTTGATTTATGGTTGGATTAAACTATTGGCTTATTGTTTAAAATTTTATGGCTAACTGATTAATAATTGTTGATTAATAATTATTGATTTATGGCTGGGGATTGTGCTCGCGAGCGGGGCTCGCTGCGCATTCCCCTGCCGCTGAAGCGGGGGAGTGCTAGATAAAAATCAAAAAATGGGGGTGTCGCTTCGCTTCCACTCCCTTTTTTTGCACTATTTCGCTAAAGTAAAAATAAATTTTTCCTTTACCTCATAGCACAAAAAAAGCAGCGATTTTATCGCTGCTCATTTTTTGATTTTTATCTGCGGAGAGAGGGGGATTCGAACCCCCGGTACCCGTAAATGGGTACGGCAGTTTAGCAAACTGCTGGATTAAGCCACTCTCCCATCTCTCCTGATGGCTTTTTGATTTTATTCAAAAAGTTCTATTGGCTTAATTTACCCTATAATGGGATTAAGGATTGCAAATATAGAATTTTTTTTGAGAAAATTCATAATTTTAAAGAAAATTATCTGAAAATACTATAAGTGTAGTCTCTAATATCTATGTTTTTATGTTTCATATATTCACCAATTTTGTGATCAGTGAGTACTGTGTGTTCAATAAACCAATCTTTTAGAAAATTCAAAAATACCGTGTAATCATCAGATAAAGAATATGAGCTTTGAAAGTTATCCAAAAGTTCATTATGTAGCTTCTTCTGTGCATCCAAACCAGGATAGTTTATTTTTTTCATGAAATATTCTTCACTGGTAAAATGGAATTTAGCATATCTTCCTATATTCTCAGCTATTTGTTCTAATTCTTTTTCAGGAGCATTATTTTCAATAGCCCATTGAAGGTTATTTATGTGAGATGAAAACACTTGATGTTCATAATCTATTGTATAAACTCCTGTTTCATATTTTTTATCCCATACAAGGATTTCTGATTTCATATTATTATTTGTTAAATAAATCTTTAATTCCACCTATAGAACCAAGTAATGAAGAGGCTTCATATGGCATATATACAGTCTTGTTATCTTTACCACTAACCATCTCTTTAAGAGTTTCTATATATTTAACAGCCAATGTGTATTCAGCAGGATTTGAACCTGTATCTTTAACAGCATTCGCTATTTGAGTAATAGCAGTAGCTTGTGCCTCTGCGTTAAGAACTCTAGCTCTAGCATCACCTGTGGCTATAAGAATCTTAGATTCTTTTTCTCCAGCAGCACGATTAATCCTTGATTCTTTTTCTCCTTCAGATTTTAAAATAGCTGATTTCTTTTCACCCTCGGCTTCAAGTATTTGAGCACGTCTGCCACGTTCTGCTTGCATTTGTTTCTCCATAGCATCACGAACACTTGGAGGAGGAGTAATATCTTGTAACTCTACTCTGTTAACCTTGACGCCCCATTTATTAGTGGCATCGTCAAGAACCATACGAAGTTGAGAATTAATAGTATCTCTAGATGTAAGAGTTTCATCAAGTTCAAGTTCTCCGATAACATTTCTTAATGTAGTTTGAGTCAATTTTTCAATAGCATTTGGAAGATTATCAATCTCATATACAGCTTTTACCGGGTCCATAATTTGGAAATAAAGTAATGCGTTGATTTGAGTAGTGACATTATCTTTAGTAATTACACTCTGTTCTGGAAAATCATACACTTGTTCACGTAAATCTATTACATTATTTGCTTTAATAACAGCATAACTATTACCATCATAACCTCTAACGATTTTTCTAACATTTATAGAACGAGGTTTATCTATTATAGGCCAGATAATATTAATACCAGAAGAAAGAGTTCTTTGATATTTTCCAAGGCGTTCGATAATCTGCACTGAAGACTGTCTGATAGTCTTTATTCCAGATAATACATAAATAACTGCTATAGCAGCTACTAATATTACGATTAAATTAGTTACATCCATGATTATTTCTTTTTAACGGTTAAAACAATACTATTTACAGAGAGAATTTCGACTTTTTGTCCGACAGGGATAAATGAATCATCATCAGAAACGGCTTTCCAGTCATCTCCATCTATTTTAACACGACCACCGATGGTACTATCTTTAATATCTTCAGTGACAATGCCTATTCTACCAACTACTGCGTCAACATTAGTTTTCGTATGAGAACCTTTTTTTCTAAAATATCTTAAAAGTAAAGGTCTTACAGCCACTAACATGATAAATGATACGACTGCGAATATTATAATCTGCCAAGTTAAATTATGAGGTGCGATAGCTGCAGTAATAGCGGCTCCAACAGCTCCAATACTTAAGCAAATGAATGCGAAGAAAGGTGTAGCGATCTCAATTATAAATAAAACAAGCGCTGCGATAACCCATATATGCCAAGGATCCATAATATTTTAAATTTAAATTATTTGATTTCTTCCAAAGATACATTTTTTAATCCGATATTAATTAAAATGTCCTGTAATTTTTTAGCATCAGCCTCACGAGAAAAAGGGCCTATAACATAAACTATACCTTCTGTTTTTTTGATCTTAGCTATGTCTTTATCCGTGTTTTCTCTGATTATTTTCATAACGTCAGAAGACAAACCATCCGGTATATTATGAATTAATATCTGGAATGGCTTATTTGAAGAAACACCTTTCTCCTCTAAAGCCTTAGCAGTTTTTAAAGAAATAGATTTTCCATCATTATAAGCGATAGTAAAAGCTGAAGGAAAACCTGATTTACGAATAATTCTTAATGCCGAAAGAGCCTCAGAATATTTATAAAACAGTCCAGCAGCATATAAACGCTTTCCAGATGGGTAAATCTTCTCGAAGATAGGGCAAAAACCATTTAATTGAGAAATTCTAGGCCTGCGAGTTAACACGAAAAGTTGTATTTGATAAACTAATCCATTCGGCAATGTCATATCTTCAGCATATTGTGCTACACTTTCTTTTCTAAAAGTATAATCAAACTTAGGAATAGGTTTCTCTATAATAATAGAAGGAATAAACCTGAAATCAGACTTTTTAAAAATATATTCTGGAACATAAACCTCCTTAGGCTTAGTCTCTTCTTCCTCATTAGCTCTAACTATAATACCTTTCTGCAGAAATTCCATTTCTATCTTTCTTACATTCGCCGTAGCAGCATTCAGCTTCGTTCTCATGGCAATGGTTTCTTTTTCGCTCTCGGCCAGTGAGCGTTTTAAAAAAGCCTTATCATCTTCATTCGTAGTAGTCTCATATCTATCTCTATTACGCTTCTGTGCTTCTAACAGGGTGTCGATCTGACGTTGCAGCATACGCATCGTGGCTACTGCACGAGTAAACTCACTACTCTCTCCAGCGGCTGCATCATTGCCCTTTACCTTTTCTTTTTTTACGGCAATGGGTGGTTCTAAACTAGCTATCTGCGTTATTTCCTTTTCGTCTTCTATGGCTTTTTTAATAGGCTTTGGGTCGTAATTAGTAATAAAAATATTGACTTTATTTGTATCTGCGATATCACGATCTGATACTATGATAGAACTTTGACCATCGGGAGAATCTGCGAAAAAAATATCATTAGATGTAGAAGAAAAAGGGAAACCCATATTTTGAGGAACGCCCCATTCTTGTAATTCATTATCCCAATGGCTGACATATAAATCATAACCACCTATGCCATAATACCCATCAGAGGCGAAATATAAAGACTTTCCATCATTGCTAAGCATAGGATATATGTCATTGCCATAAGAAGGATTGTTCTCATTGATTAATTTAGGAGTCGACCAATGTTCTTCATTTATTCTACTTACCGAGTAGATTTTCATGTGCCCAGAAGAATCAGGGGCAGAATAATACACTGTATTAGCATCATCAGGGAAAAAAGTCCCTTGATAATATTTATCGTGAGTATTTGAGAAAGGATTAGGTGTCGGAATCCATGCATTGCTGCCAAAATCATTAAAATTTAAGAAGAAATTTTTAAGAGAAACTGTCTTTTTCGCTTTAACTTTAGGCGTAATGGAATATTTTAACATATTTATACCATTATAGCAGTCTATAATTTTTTTATCGACTTTTATAAGAAATATTGTATCTTTGGTGATAGATTTGATATCAGTATATAATCTCTTAGCTTCTTGGAAATGATATGTCTTATATAGATTATTAGCTTGATTATATATTGTGTCGATTCTTGACCTAAGATTATCTGTGTTTATATCTTGATTTTCGCTCTGTGCGAAACAAGTAAACGACATTAATATCAGGGAGATGTATAGTATTTTAGTGTTTGTTTTTCGCATAATTAAAAAATTCATAAAACAAAAATACTAAATACTTTATATATTAGAAAAAAATAGTAATTTTGTGTCCTTAATTTTATATGATTAAATAATTTAACAAAATAAATATATGCAAAGTAAAGGCGCCATTAGATTTGTGGCAATATTAATCGCAATCGCTTGTTTGTATCAGCTATCATTTACGGTTGTATCAAATAAACAGACAAAAAATGCCGAACAGTATGCAGAGAATGCAGTTCAAGTCGAAAAGACATTACCTTCTTTCGCCAATATTTCAGAGGAAGATCAAGCATTTTATTTAGATTCATTAAAGAAAGCTAAAGCTAAATATTTTTCTGATTCTATCTTTTCTGAAAAAGTGTATCTTGGATATACTTACAAAGAGGTAAAAGAAAAAGAGTTAAATTTAGGTTTGGACTTGAAAGGTGGAATGAATGTAGTACTTCAAGTTGAACTTAGTGATCTTGTAAAAGCACTTGCTGATTATAACCCATCTCCTGAGTTTAATGAGGCTTTAGCAGCTGCTAAAAAAGATGAAGTTAATTCTCATCAAGATTTTATAACATTATTTCAAGAAGAATGGAATAAAGTAGCTTCTAATCAAAAACTTTCTACAATATTCGGTACTTATGAGATGAGAGACAGAATCAAACCGGAAAGTACAGATGATGAAGTAATGGCTGTTATTAGAACTGAAGCCGAAAGTGCTATTGCAAATTCATTTAACGTATTAAGAAATCGTATCGACCGTTTCGGAGTAACATCTCCAAATATTCAAAGGCTAGGTAACAGTGGACGTATTCTTGTCGAGTTACCAGGTGTTAAAGAACCTGATCGTGTAAGAAAACTTTTACAAGGAACAGCTTCTCTTGAATTCTGGACTACGTACGAGGCACAAGATATTTTCGCTTCTCTTCAAGAAGCAAATTCTGTATTAAGAGAATATTATGCAGCTAAAGAAGTAACTGAAAGTACAGTAGCTGATAAAAAAGATAATTCTAATGAAACTGCTACAGCAGCAAAAGATTCTACAGAAGATAATCTATTAGATGCTGTTGAAGCTCCTTCAGATTCTTTATCACAAGATCAAATAGCTTATGCGAAACAGAATCCTTTATTCGCAGTTCTTCATCCAATGATGAATGGTGGTCAATTAATGGCTGGTCCTGTTTTAGGTGTAGCTCATTATCGTGATACTGCTAAAATTAATAAAATGTTAGCTCTTCCACAGGTAAAAGCTCTTTTAAGTTCTGATTTAAGACCTATGTGGACTGTTCATCCTTCTGAACAATATCAAGGAGATTCTTATTATGAATTAATCGCTATTAAAACTAATGGCCGTGATGAAAAAGCTCCTCTTGATGGTTCTGTAGTTACTGATGCCAGAAAGCAATTAAATGGTACTGGTGGTGCTCCTGAGGTTAGTATGACTATGAATGCAGAAGGTGCTAGAATATGGGCAAGACTTACTTCTGATAATATTGGTAAATGTGTAGCTATCGTACTTGATGATATGGTTTACTCTTTTCCAAGAGTTAAGTCAGCCATTACTGGAGGTAGTTCAAGTATTACTGGTAATTTCACTATGGAGGAAGCAGAGGATTTAGCCAACGTATTAAAATCAGGTAAATTACCTGCTCCTGCTACTATAGTACAAGAATCTGTCGTTGGACCTAGTTTAGGTGCTGAGTCAATTAATGCTGGTATGATTTCATTTATATTAGCATTCGTATTAATCCTTATTTATATGGGATTCTTCTACCAGGGTGCTGGACTTGTAGCTGATATCGCTTTATTATGTAATGTATTATTCTTATTCGGTACATTGACATCATTTGGAGCAGTGCTTACTCTTCCAGGTATAGCTGGTTTGGTATTGACATTAGGTATGGCAGTCGATGCTAACGTAATTATATATGAACGTATTAAAGAAGAGTTAAGATCAGGTAAATCGCTTAAGTTAGCTATCCATGATGGTTATAAAAATGCTTATTCAGCTATTATCGATGGTCAGATAACTACTATTCTTACAGGTATCGTACTATTTATATTTGGTTCAGGTCCTATTCAAGGATTCGCTACAACTCTTATAATTGGTATTATAACTTCTATAACTACTTCGATCTTTATAACCAGATTAATATTCGATGATAGACTTAAAGCTAAAAAGAATATTACATTTGATTCTAAGCTTATAAGAAATTTCTTACAAAATACTAAGATAGATTTCGTAGGAATGCGTAAATATACTTATTCTATTTCTCTAGCAGTTATAGTTATCGCTCTTGGATTCATGGCTATTAAAGGATTTACTTATGGTGTAGATTTCACTGGTGGTCGTACTTATGTAGTTAGATTTGATCAAACAGTATCTACAAACGACGTTAGGTCCGCACTTCTTAATGAATTCGACCAATCTGTAGAGGTTAAACAATTTGGTGGAGATTCTCAAATGAAGATTACTACTAAATATTTAATAGATGATAATTCAACTGAAACAGATGCTATCGTTGATGGTAAATTATATAATGCTTTAAAAGGTTTCTATTCTGATGATATGACTCTTAATGATTTCAAATCATCACAAGAAGTTCAAACAGGTATTGTAAGTTCAGATAAAGTTGGTCCTACTATCGCTAATGACATCAAACGTGATGCTATGATCGCAGTGATTATCGCTCTTATGGTAATCTTTGGATACATCGCTATGAGATTTAGTAATTGGAGTTGGGGACTAGGTGGTGTTACTGCATTAGTACATGATACCATTATTACTGTAGGTTTCTTCTCTATATTCACAGGAATCTTACCATTTACCTTGGATATTGACCAGACGTTTATCGCGGCTATCTTGACGATCATCGGTTACTCAATTAATGATACTGTGGTAATCTTCGACCGTATTCGTGAAAACAATTTCTTATATCCAAAACGTGAATTGAAAACTAATATTAATGAGGCTTTAAATAGTACATTATCAAGAACTTTCAATACATCAGCATCTACATTTATCGTAATGTTAGCTATCGCAATATTCGGTGGTGAGGTTATTAGAGGTATGGCTGTCGCATTATGTATCGGTATTTTGGTTGGTACTTATTCTTCAGTTTGTATCGCAACACCAGTTATGTACGATATGCATATGAGAGGTCTTAAAAAATTAGCTGCTAAAGCTCCTGTATCTAAGAAAAAAAGAAAATAACTTTCTCAAAAGAAATTATATAGATTTCTATTGATAAATAAATATTTAGAAAAGCTGCCCTTAGGGGTGGCTTTTTTAATATACATATTTGAAATGTAGTATATTTGTCAAATTAAGAGTGTAAAAATTTAATATAATGAAAGAAATAAAAGACTTTTTAGAAGTTAAAGAGGAAGATTTTAATGAAGAGGCATTAAAAGTTTTTAATTTTCAATATGCTAATAACAAGGTATATAAAGAATATGTAGATGCTCTGGATATTAAACCAGAGGAAGTAGATAAAATAGAACAAATACCTTTTTTACCAGTCAGACTGTTTAAAACTAAAAGGATTATAACTTATAGTCAATCTAGGGATTTAGAGCCCGAGAAAATATTTACGAGTAGTTCAACGACAGGTATGACTCCTTCAAAGCATTTTGTGATGGATTTAGAGATGTATAGAAAAAGCTTTATTAATAGTTTTGAATATTTCTATGGTAAAATAGAAGGAGCAGCAGTTTTAGCTCTTTTACCCTCATATCTGGAACGTGAAGGTTCTTCATTAATTTATATGGTTGATGAATTTATTAAAAGCTCTAAAAACCCTGATAGTGGCTATTATTTATATAACCATGAGGATTTATACCAGAAGCTTATAAAACTTAAGCAGGAAGGCCGTAAGACTATATTATTCGGCGTTACTTTCGCACTTCTAGACTTCGCTGAGAAATTTTCACTTGAAGAAAATGATTGGGAGTTATTAATCTTCGAAACTGGAGGCATGAAGGGTAGAAGAAAAGAAATATCACGAGATGAGTTACATAAAACGCTAAAAAAAGCCTTTAATGTTAAAAATATACATTCCGAATACGGGATGTGTGAACTTTTATCTCAAGCATATTCTAAAGGGCAGGGAATTTTTAATACTCCTCCATGGATGAAAATAGTATTAAGAGATATTAATGACCCTCTTTCCTTAAAAACATATAATGGAAAGCAAATAGAAGATCAAAAAATAAATATGAATAAAGATAGCTCAGGAAATATAACAGGAGTAATTAATATAATAGACTTAGCGAATCTTTATTCATGTGCATTCATATCAACTGATGATAAAGGGACGATTTTATCAGATGGATCTTTTACTATAGATGGACGACTTTCTAATGCTGAACGTCGGGGATGTAATATGCTTATAGAGTAAATAAATTGCTCCCCTACAAATCTATTTCAGTGTCTCTGAAAAAGGTGTAGGGGAGCAATTAGCAGTTATGTATATGTATTTTATTCAGATAGTAGAGACTTAAGTCTAGTCTCTATTTCGTTACCTGTTTTCTTCATTCCATTATTCTTTAACGTCTCTATTTCATAATATAATAATGAAATATTACTTTCAACATCTGATTTAGAGAGATAGCCATCTTTATATGGTCGTGCGAAGAATTGAATGGCATTTATAGTTTCATCAGCGAATTTATTAGCCAATTCTAGACCTTTGTCTTGTTCTCCGGCTTTGAAATATGTATCAATCGCTTGAATAACCATATATTCATTTACAGAATAGATGATACTAGTATTTAATGGCAGATTCTTTTCAGGAGTTACTTCTTGCATGCGATCTAAGACTTCAATTGCTTTATCTTTTTCTCCATCCAGAACTAGAGATTTAGCAGTCTGTACGAAAATAGATCTTACATTCATGACGCCATTAAAAGTAGCCAGATTTTGATAGTCGAAATTAATAGTGGTGTCTGAGATAGAATCCCATCTAAAATCTTTCATCACCTTTTTATACATTTCTGAAGAAACTATCTGACTAGCATCGGTAGTATGAGTCACACTTTTAATAGGAACCAATTTATATGCTAAACCGTCGAATTGAAGATAATTTTTTTCTCCAACGTTCATGTCTCCACCCATTGATACGAAATAAATAGGTCTATCCCAATTATAATGAGCGAATAAGTCTAACATCATTAGTTCTGGTTTAGTTAGATTGTTTTTATCTTTGGAATAAACGATATCTAAAGTATCAAGAATCTTATCATAGTCTTCAGGAGCTACTATGCCATATTTTTTTACATTTTCTACATTAACTGGAATGCGTAAATGTTTAGATGGTATGTAGTCTAATGATTCATTACCATATTTATTAACTTTAGATCTGGGGTCATCACTCTTGAAGAAGTTAATAGCTTGTTCTACAGTGATAGGATCTTTTATAGCATTAGTGACATCTACATATTCATTTGTGCCGTATAAATAATCTTTTCTCGGTAAAGTGAAAGGTATAGGGTCAGATTGATTAATCTTACATTTCATCTGATCAAGATACCAATCAGTACCCATTAAAGATGTGTTCATAATTCTAATATCTGGACGTATTTCTTCAACTTCTTGTAAATACCATAGAGGGAAAGTATCATTATCTCCTTGAGTTATTAGAATAGCATTTTTATCACATGATGCGAAATAGTTATATGCTAAGTCTCTACAAGTGTAGCGTCCACTACGATCATGGTCATTCCAGTTTTGTCCAACCATCTGTATAGGTATAAGTAATGTGACTGCACCTATAATGCAAGCTAGCATAGCTGGCATTTCTTTACCTTTTAATACTTTCTTTTCTACGAAATTAATTATACTTAGAACTCCAAGTCCTACCCAAATACTAAATGCATAGAATGATCCAGCGTAAGCATAGTCTCGTTCACGAACTTGTAAAGGAGGCTGGTTTAAATATAGTACGACAGCGAATCCAGTGAAGAAAAATAGTAAAAATGTAATCCACCAATTCTTATTGTCTGTGTTAAGTTGGAAGAATAAACCTATTAAACCAAGTATAAGAGGTAAGAAGAAATAATGATTTTTAGCTCTACTATTAGCTATATAATCTGGGCCTCCTGTCTGGTCACCAAGACGTGCCTGGTCTATAAATTTAATACCACTTTCCCAATTTCCTTTAAGAAGATTTCCTGGCGTCGGGCTGGCTAAATCATTTTGTCGTCCGACGAAATTCCACATGAAGTATCTCATGTACATCCAATTGACTTGGAAATTAAAGAAAAATGAAAGGTTGTCACCCATTGTAGGCATTCTGTATTGCCCATTTGGTAATACTTTGCCTTTGTTACTCATGTATTGTTGATATATTTTAATATGTTGAGGTTGACGACTCCACATACGAGGGAATAACATTTTTCCTGATGCAGGATATGTTACATCTAGTGGTCCTTTAGCTTTATAGTATTTACCATTCAGTGGTGTGTAGTAATGAGGATTATTATAATCACTAGGTACTGATGCGAATGTTTCGCCATATACTAGAGGATTAGACCCGTATTGTTCACGACCTAAATAACGAACTAATGTGAATGGATTATCAGGTTGATATTCATTAGTAGGAGGGTTAATAGATGAACGTATAATAATCATAGCGAAGGCTGAATATCCTATGGTTATCATAGTAAAGCATAACCAAATAGTGTTAGCGAGCGCTTTTTTCTTTTTGAATGTCCTATATATAAAATAAAAACAAGTGACTAGTAAGGCTGTCATAAAGAATAGAGCTCCACTATTATAGTGTAGTCCAAGTCCATTTACGAATAGTAGGTCAAACATAGCTGCTATCTTAGGAAGGAATGGAATTATTCCGAAAAGAACTAAAGCTAGTATGACGAAAGATATGCAGAGTACTCCAAAGCCTTTCCAGAATGTTACTTCTTTTTTAGTGGTTTTGTAGTAATATATAAATGCTAATGCTGGAATGGTTAGTAAATTAAGTAGATGAACCCCGATAGATAAGCCCATAAGAAGTGCTATTAGTACTATCCATCGATTCGCATATTTGTTTTCCGCTTCCTCTTCCCACTTAAGCATTGCCCAGAAGACTATTGCGGTGAAAAATGATGACATCGAATATACTTCTCCTTCGACTGCTGAAAACCAGAAAGTGTCTGACCAGCAGTATACTAGCGCTCCTACGATGCCGGATGCGATGATGCCAACTGCATAACCAGGTGCATAGACATTTTTACCTTTGGTTTCTAATATTCTACGTCCTAAATGTACTATGGTTAGGTAGAGAAAAAATATAGTTAATGCTGAAATAAGTGCATTCATGCCATTGATGGCTGCTGCTACATGTTCTTTACCATTGGCGAATAGAGTGAAGAATCTGGCAATGATTTGATATACAGGGTTTCCAGGAGGGTGCCCTACTTCTAATTTATAGGATGATGCTATGAATTCTCCGCAGTCCCAAAAGCTGGCTGTTGGCTCTATAGTCGATAAATAAGTGAATGAAGCTATAACGAAGATAACTATGGCGACGATTCGGCTTATTTTATTAAAATATTTTTTATCCATAATGTTATGTAGAATATGTAAAAACCAATGATTTTTTTATGTTATGCAAAAATAATAAAATTTATAACTAATTTTGCTAAATAAATTAAAATATAAGTTATGTCACAGGATTGGAAAAAAAGATTGGGTACTGTTTATTCTACAAATCAAAATTTTGAATATCAGGAAGAACAAGATATCGAAGAGGAAACTTTGGATCCAGGGAAGCAGAGACTTTTGGTGAAGATAGATAAACGTCAACGAGCAGGAAAGCAAGTAACTTTGGTTACAGGTTTTGTCGGTGCTGCTGATGATTTGAAAGACTTATCTAAGTTTCTAAAGACTAAGTGTGGTGTTGGTGGTAGCTGTAAGGATGGTGAAATAATTATTCAAGGGGATTTTCGTGATAAAATAGTAGAGATATTAACTAAAAAGGGTTATAAAGCTAAACGTGGAAATTAATAATATAGTGGATACTTTGGGTACTAGTGCGCCTTTGTTTACCGCGAGGTCTGGAATAGTAGTGCTCCCAAATTCTGAAATAATATCTTCTGGAATTAGTAATAGTTTTATAGGATTGTTGTTTCTTAGTATCCTTTTAATATTATTTATATTTAACCGGCCTATTTATTTAGCTATAGGTAATATGTATAGATCTGCTTTTTATGAAAGAGATTTAGAATCTATGCGTCAGATGATATGGATGAATATAATCAAAGTATTCGCATTTATTGTTTCTTCAGTTATAATGTCTATAGTTATATATAAATTAGATTTGATGCCGACTTATTTTTCAAAGGGGGATGATCCAATGTTAGATTTTTTCGGCTTGATTGGAATATTTTGTGTTTATTTTCTTTTAAAGTATATAGTGGTTTTTTTTATTAATAAGGTGTCGAATGAATCTTATTTTAAAGGAACTATTTCTTATTCTATATTGTTTTTATTATTAGTAGCGTTAATTTCTCTTGTATTAGTAATAGTTTCTCATGTTTTTTGGCCTCAAAATCTTAATATTATGAGATGGTTTACGGGGATATTCATAGGTTTAATGACTTTAAGTTACTTTTTTTTCTTTTTAAGAATATTATTAAGCCGTCATGTTTCTATTTTCTATTCAATTTTGTACCTTTGCACCATGGATATATTACCAATAGGAATTTTTTTAAGTCTTCTATTGTGTGTAAAATAATTTTATGAAAGTACAAAATATACTTATTTCACAGCCGGTTCCGAAAAATAGTTCACCTTATTCGGATATTATTACAAAGTTTGGTGTTCATATTGATTTCTTTCCTTTTTTTCATATGGAACCTTTAACGGGAAGGGAATTTAGAAACCAAAAACTGACGATTTTAGATTATACGGCGATAGTGTTTACTGCTAAATCTACGATTGACGCATTTTTTAAGATTTGTTCAGAATTGAGAGTTAGCATACCCGAGACTATGAAATATTTTTGTAGCCAAGAGTCTGTAGCTTTATATCTTCAGAAATATATTGTCTATAGAAAAAGAAAAATCTTTTTTGGAACAGGAAGGTCGGATTCAATCATTAAAGCTATAGGTTCAAAACATAAAAGTGAGAAATTCCTTTTAGCTACTTCTGATAATGTTAATCCAAGTTTCTTTAAAATTTTCGATAAAGCTAAATTGAATTATAGTAATGGTACATTTACTAAGACTGTAAAGAATGATTTACAAGAGGTGGATATCGATAAGTATGATATGTTGGTTTTTTATAGTCCTTCTGATGCGAAATCTTTGTTGGAAAATTATCCTGATTTTGCTTCTAAAGGTATTAAAATAGCTACCTTTGGAAATCTCACGGCGAAAGCAGTAGAGGATGCAGGTTTGCAGGTGGAAATTAAAGCTCCTACACCTAAAGCTCCTTCTATCGCGAATGCTTTGAATCTATATTTGGATGAATAATTATAATATTTAATGAAAAAAACATTATACGTAGTAAGTGTTATTCTTATATGTTTTTCTTTATTGTTAACAGGATGTGAGAATGATAATCCTGCATATAATAGAGAAAATATAAAAGGTACGTGGATAGTTTATGCTTTAGGAGATCGTGTTTTGACTCCTGATGAGTATTATATTTGCGATTTTAGTACTGATGCTTCTACTCTTAATATTTCTGCTGTTAAGGATATGGGAGATGGTAGTTTGTCTTGGGGAACAAGTAGTGTTACTTATAATGTTTATTGTTGTTCATTAAAGATTTATGGAGAGATAGATAGTATAGGTCCTCTAGGTGCTACTCAGTATGATATAAATACAGAATTTAGTTTCGAGACTAGCGAGGATTCTCTTTTGGTTATTAAGCCTGAAACGTATCAATTTGATAATACAGATGTTGAACCTACTTTTACTAGTGTTAAATTAAAAAAATTATATAGATTGTATTCTGCTTCTGATTCATTATCAGGAACTTGGGAGCTAACATCGAAGGATGGTGTGGATGATTCTTCTTTTAGGTTGATTTTTGATTCGGAAGGAGGAATCCAGTATATGATTCAGGATGGTGAGACTGATACTTGGACTGAGGATGTAAGTAAGGCTGCTACGTATTCTGCATATCAGTCTTTTATAGCTATTTCGTCTGATAGTAATTCTGAGCTTGGTTCTGATTTAGTATCTACAGTGAAATGTTGGGATTTATGGATTTCAAATTCTGGAGATACCGATTCTGATGGGAATAGTATTACTCAATCTATGAAGTGGACTTCTGGTGATTCTAGTTATTCTTTCGTGAAAGTTACAGAGGAGGAATAGTATGGATGCAAAATCTATCGTTTCTGCTAAGTTCCCTAAATTGGAGAAGATATGTTCTCCTATTGAAATAGAAAAAGTACATTCTATGGGTGCCCAATCTTTCGTGCATCCTTTTAAAGTGTATATGTTGGAGAAAGAGGAACAGCCTTTTGATCGATTGGCGATTACGGTCCCTAAGAGATTGTTTAAATTGGCGGTGAGTAGGAATCTGATAAAGCGCCGGGTGCGAGAGGCCTATCGCTTGAATAAACGATATCCTGGTAAACGTGGTCTCATTGCCCCGGAAATGAAAAATTATGATATTTTTCTTGTATATATTTCGAAGAAAGAATTGAGTTTTAAGGTGATTAGTAAGGCTGTGAAAGAAATATTGGATTCTATTGATGGAGAAAAAGAGTAATATAAGTGGTCAGTCAGAGATGCAAACCTCTTCTAAAGGAGGGGCTAAGGCTATCTTTAAGCAGGTTATTGTTTTTCCTTTCGTATTGCTGATTAAAATATATCAGGTGTGTATATCTCCTTTTACACCTTCTTCATGTAGATTTACTCCGACTTGTTCTTCTTATTCTCTTCAGGCTTTTAAAAAATATGGTCCTTTAAAAGGGGCTTGGTTATCTTTTAAAAGGATTATTCGTTGCCATCCTTGGGGCGGAAGTGGATATGATCCTGTGCCTTAATTTCGTCTAAGTCGTTTAGATTTAAGTTGTTAATTGTTAGTGTCTTGTCCGTGTTTGAAGCGTTGG
>Ga0172378_10003088_pt1 | contig 15642 bp, 11 predicted proteins | sample GrowelOW332metaG_FD_119755 | JGI IMG/M metagenome (GOLD analysis project Ga0172378, IMG submission 119755) | Groundwater microbial communities from an aquifer near a municipal landfill in Southern Ontario, Canada - Pumphouse #3_1 metaG | ecosystem: Environmental > Aquatic > Deep subsurface >... | reverse complement strand
TTTAAGTTCGCTTCCATTATAATATTCATCTTTTGAAACACGGTAGTCTGTTAATGTTTTTGTTATAAGTGTATCGTTTCTGTAAATCCTGAACAGATAATAGTTTGTCGTTTTTTTCGGTTCTTTTCCCGACATACATATCTTCCATCCCTTATTTCCGCTGTTATAAAAGATACTCATTCTGTCTATTTTCATTGTTTTTCCCATTGTTGCTTCTGCAGTATAGGTTTCATCTGTACCATCATTGTTGATATCTATATTATCAATAATCAGAGTGTATGTTTCATCCGTTTCAGGAATAAAGTCGTCAGGAGCATAATATGCACCATTTTCGTTAATACTTTCAGTTAGTTTTATGGTATCAGTTTTATCGTATATGTATACTTCGGCACCTGTAACAGACCTGTTTTCTTCCTGAACGGAAAAGTTTGTAAATGTTTTGGATAAATAAACAACCTGATTCTCATCTATGTTTGTCATTTCACTGAAGACAACCAACTGTGGATCACTTGTTTCATTTAGGGTTGTGATTTTTTCTTCTTTGCATGAGCATAGAAAGATTGAAAAAATGATCAGAATATTTTTTATAAGCGGCATACTTTCCCATTTTATCCATTGTGGTGTCTGCTTATTGTTATTTCGTTTTTTTATAAATTCATTCATTGACTCAGAATTTAAAATTATAGGTCACCGAAGGAATAATTGGAAATAAATAAGTTTTTTCGGTATATGATTCTGAAGGGTTATCTTTATTCTGTCTATAACGTAGCAACCACGCATTTTTTTGGTTATAAACATTGTAAATTGAAAAAATCCATTCTCCCTGCCATTTTTTATGATGCTCATTTTTGCATTTAAGTATAAATGACAGATCCAGACGATGATAGGGATCGTATCTGCCTGCATTTCTTTCGCCGTATAAAGGTATTAGCGTACCATTAATTTTGTAATATTGTTCAGGTGTTGATGTCGGCTGTCCCGAAGCATAAATCCAGTTGGCGGATAACGAGGTTCTTGGGCTCAGTTTGTAATTAAAAACTATAGTAAAGTAATTAGGTTTGTCAAAAGGAGCTATATATGTCTTTCCCTGATTGATTTCAGGAATGGTTCTTTTTGCCCGGGAGTATGTATAGCCTATCCACCCTGTTAACAGTCCTTTTGTTTTTTTAACTGATAGTTCTATTCCGTATGAATTCGATCTTCCCGTTCTGATTTCTCCTTCCAGATATTTGTTTAGCAATAAATCGGCATGATCGGCGAAATCTATAGTGTTTCTCATCTTTTTATAGAATAATTCAATGGATGTCTGATATATTTCATTTCTGAAATTTTTAAAAGAACCGATTGTCAACTGGTCTCCGATCTGTGGTTTTATATTACAGCCGGACGTAAACCATATATCCAGCGGTGTGCTTGCCATAGAACCGGAAGCTTTCTGAATATATTGATGATTACGGTTATAACTGAATTTTACTGACCAGTCATTCTTTGGCATATAATTTATTTCAAGTCTTGGTTCAATTCCAAAATAACTTTTAAAAATATTCCCCGAACTATAATGTGTGGAATCGCTGACTTCGTGGTTACTGTTATATTTATAAACTGTTGTTTCTCCTATATTTTGGAAAAGAGAACCTCTAAGTCCGGCTCTGATATTTATTTTTTTTTGTATTTTTGATTCAAATGAAAGGTATAGACTATGTTCAAGTGCACGATTTTTTTCAACAGAATAAGTCTGATAAATACTATTTTCGTCCAGCCCTCTGATAGATCCGGGATTGAATTCATGAATAAAACTTTGTAGTCCGAATCGTAATGTCATTTCCGGTCGTATAAAACATGAAAAATCAAATTTTTGTCCTATTTCCTGAATATTTGAATTCCATAACCATGAATCTGTTTCGTTCTCTACGTTTGTTCCCAGTTCATAATTATATTTACTACATACAGTAGTAGCGTTCATGAAGAGTTTTGCGTCGAAAATATGGTTCCATCTGAAAGAAAATATTTTATTTCCAAAATTTAACTTAAAATCTGAACTTCCCATTTTGTCATTTCCAAAATATGTATTTATAAACAGTTTGTTTTTTTCATTAATTTTATGGCTTAGTTTAAAATTCAGATCATAAAAGTAAAGTTTGCTTTCACTTATATTTTTATTGTTTGACAGCGGAAGAAATAAATCCAGATAGGTTCTTCTTGCAGAAGCAAGAAATGTAGTTTTGTCTTTTTTTATAGGACCGTCCAGAGTGAATCTTGCGGAAAGAAGTCCTATCCCTCCTTTACCTGAAATTTTATGAGGATTTCCGTCTTTCATGCGAACGTCCAGGATAGAGGAAATCCTTCCTCCGTAAGAGGCCGGTATATCACCCTTATAGAGTTTTAAATCATTCACTGCGTCATTATTGAAGGATGATAGAAAACCCATAAGATGAGTTGCGTTGTATACAGTGGCTTCATCCATAAGTATCAGGTTCTGATCTGATGATCCTCCGCGTATGCTGTATCCTGAATTCCCTTCTTTTATGAACTGGACACCGGGTAGTAGCTGAAGGACTTTTATCAGGTCTGGTTCTCCAAGTAGGGACGGAATTTTGCTGATTATTTTAGGATGGAGTCTTTCCATCCCTGTTTCAATTCTGCTGATATTTTTATTTCCGGTTTCGGCTTTTACTATTACTTCTTTTATTTTTTCAGGAATAGATTTTAATTCGATTTTTATTGTCTGAGTTTTGTTTATGGTTATTTTTTTGATGATGGAATTGTATCCTATAAATGAAAATATGAAGAAATAGGTTCCGTTTTTAAGCGAGATTGAATAGAAACCATAATCATTTGTATTAGTTCCTGTTTTTAATTCTCTGACAAAAATATGGGCACCGATGAGCACTTCTCCGGTTTCCGCATCTTTTACATATCCGTTTATGGTATTCAAACCTTTTTGATCCTGATTGTGTTCACCATATGCAGAAATAAGAAAAAAAAATAGTATGATCCAAAGAATTATAAATCTATTTAAAATCCATTTTAGTTTAAGAACATACACTGTTTTTTTAGTTTATTTGGTCAAAGTTACAATGATAAATGCTTTAGATAAGGCTGTGAGTTTCAAAATTTATGGTGTCTATCATATTACTTAATTTTTCAGGGTTTGAGATAAAATCCATCTTATCAACGTTAAAAATGAGCAGTTTGCTGTTATCGTAATGACTGATCCATGCTTCGTAACGATCGTTTAACTGTTTCAGATAATCAATTCTTATTGAAGCTTCGTATTCTCTGCCTCTTTTTTGTATCTGACGTATAAGAGTGGGAACACTTGCCCTTAAATAGATCAGAAGATCAGGCGCTTTAACTAACCTGTTTATCATTTCGTAAAGACTTCTGTAAGTTAGAAAGTCACGTGTTGACATTAATCCCATATCATGTAGATTGGGAGCAAAAATTTCTGCATCCTCATAAATTGTACGGTCCTGAATGACATTTTCTCCGAATCGCTGAATTTTCATTGTATCATGGAAACGAGTGTTTAAAAAGAATATTTGAAGGTTATATGCCCATCTTTGCATATCCTTGTAAAAATCATTCAAATAGGGATTTTCATCGGCATCTTCATAATGAGGCTTCCATCCGTAGTGCCTTGCCAGAATTTCTGTTAAAGAAGTTTTTCCGGCACCGATATTTCCTGCTACTGCTATGTGCATAATTTTTTATCTTAATTTTTTAAAAAAGAACTCACTTTTATGTGTTACCAGTCTTTGTTTTTAATATTATGTTTTCCGATAAGCATTATGCATCTTTTTTATTAAGTCCGATAATTCATCCAGATATTTTCTGCTGTTTGATAATCTTGGAACTTTATTCTGTCCTCCCGTTTTTTTCTTCAGAGTCATCCATTCATAGAAGAGACCTTTTGGTGCTACTATTACATGTGGATAGTCGAGTGTGATATTTTTGTATCGTTTAGCTTCATAATCTGAATTAAGTGATTTTAGTGTATCATCAAGAACAGTAGCGAATTTTGATTCATCATCCGGTTTTTTGTTGAATTCAATAATCCATTCGTGAGCTCCCTTATTGTGATCTCCCATAAATACAGGTCCTGCAGAGTATTCATAAATGGCTGCATTTGTCTGGTTGCAGGCTGCTTTTAAAGCTTCTTCTGCATTATCTACAATTATTTCCTCTCCAAAGGCATTGATAAATTGTTTGGTTCTCCCGGTAATTTTTATTTTAAAAGGTAACGTAGAAGTAAATTTTATGGTATCTCCCAGTATATATCGCCAGAGACCGCCATTTGTGCTGATAACCATAGCGTAATTTTTTCCGATTTCTACGTCCGTAAGAGATATCGCTTTAGAGTTTTTGTTGAAAGTCTTATCCATGGGAATAAATTCATAATAAATTCCATAATCCAGCATAAGTAACATATCGGTTTTTTCAGGTTCGTCCTGTAGAGCAAAAAAACCTTCGGATGCGTTATATGTTTCCATAAATTTCATGTGAGGGGACGGAATAATTTTTTCGTATTGTTCACGATAAGGACAAAAATTTATGCCGCCGTGAATGAATAATTCCATATTAGGCCAGACCTCATTGATATTCTTTTTACCTGTATTTTCGAGTATTCTGTGAAGTAGAACCATATACCACGAAGGAACTCCTGCAAAGGCCGTAACATTTTCGTGAATAGAATATTCGATTATTTTTTTCACCTTTTCATCAAAGTCTTCCATAAGAGCAATATCCGGAGGAGGAGTTTTAAAATGGTTTGACCATAATGGAGCATTCTCAAGCAATATAGCCGATAAATCACCGTAATAAGAATTGCTGTTAAGTTTGTTAATTTTGTGACTTCCTCCCAGTGTCAGAATTTTTCCGCTGAAAACTTTAGATTCCGGATAATTTCTTAAAAATATAGTTAAGACATCCCTGAATCCTTTATAATGAACATCTGTCAGAGATTCTTTGCTGACAGGAATGAATTTACTTTTATCATTGGTAGTTCCTGATGATTTTGCAAACCATTTGATTTCTCCGGGCCATAAAATGTCTTTTTCTCCCTTTTTTAACCTGTCAACATAAATCGAAAAATCTTCATAACACTGAAGGGGAACTCTTTCCATGAATTCTTTTTCAGTTGTAATAGACTCAAAATTATATTTTTTACCAAAGTCAGTATCCTTTGCTTTCCTTAATAAATTTTGAAGAACTTCTTTTTGAGTTTCCAGAGGATTTCTTTTAAAAAGATCAATCTCATGAAGTCTTTTGGAATCAAATAGGTTTATAATGGAATTCACTACAGACATATAAATATTCTATTTTCTAACGAAGATAAATTTTTTATTTGATTTTTTATCGAACTCATGTTAAAAAGATATGAATAGTCCTTTTGTATAATAAAAAACGTTTTTAATTGTATGTAGAAATTTTAATTTTTTATTTTTGTTCTTTATGAAATTAATGAAAGGCGTAAATTTAAATCAGAGATTTAAATTTTTTATAATTTCATTTATATAAAATTATAAAAAATGAACTATATAGATATTGTTTTAGCTATACTAATATTAATCGCTGCTGTACGTGGATTTTTAAAAGGTTTTGTGTTTGAAATTGCTTCTTTGGCAGCGATTATTCTTGGAATATGGGTTGGAATTAATTTTTCTCATTATGCCTCTGAGTTAATGACTGTTCATTTTGGCTGGCATTCAGAATATCTCTGGCTGATTTCTTTTATAATTATATTTATTTTAATAGTGCTGATTATTCATCTGCTGGGAAATATCTTAAAAAGAATTCTTGATGCCTGTGCTATGGGCTTTATAAATAAACTTGCCGGAATGATATTCGCAATTTTGAAGGCAGCTTTTATTTTAAGTCTTGTTATTATTATTTTTGATACGCTTGATGTAAAAACACATATTTTACCAGAGACTATGAAAAAAGAATCTAAAGTATATGAACCGCTAAGAACTTTTGCACCTGGTATTTTCCCGTTTATTAATTTTAATCACGGAATACTGCCTGAATTAAAAAATGATGATAAGGGTATAAAGCATGTGTGAAAAAAGGTATTAAAAATAGGTGTGGATATTTATTCATACGGTCTGTTTTTATATCTTTGATGATTGAAATTCGAAGAGATATTCTTTAAGGAACTTAGAATAATATAAATTTTTGGTGATAATGAATTTTGTAGAAGAACTTACATGGAGAGGAATGATCCATGATATGATGCCCGGTACAAAGGAACAGCTGGACAAGGAAATGACTACCGGTTATCTGGGAATTGATCCTACAGCCGATTCGCTTCATATCGGACACCTGGTAGGAGTGATGATCCTTAAACATTTTCAGGCATCAGGTCATAAACCGATAGTGTTAGTTGGAGGAGCTACAGGTATGATAGGAGATCCTTCCGGAAAATCTTCGGAAAGAGTTTTGCTGAATGAGGAAACTTTGCTTCATAATCAATTATGTTTGAAAAAACAGCTTTCGCATTTTCTGGATTTTGATTCAGATGCTCCCAATAAAGCTGAAATGGTAAATAATTACGACTGGATGAAAGATTTCAGTTTTTTGGAATTTATTCGTGATATCGGAAAACATATTACCGTAAATTATATGATGTCTAAAGACAGCGTTAAAAAGCGTCTTAACGATTCATCAACAAATGGAATGTCGTTTACTGAATTTTCGTATCAGCTTGTACAGGGAAATGATTTTTTACATTTGTATCAGGATAAAGGGTGTAAATTACAGATGGGAGGATCTGATCAGTGGGGAAATATTACTACCGGTACTGAGTTGATACGTCGTATGGTTCAGGGAGAGGCGTTTGCATTAACCTGTCCTTTGATTACAAAGGCAGATGGCAGAAAATTTGGAAAGACTGAAACAGGAAACATTTGGCTCGATTCACGTCTTACTTCTCCTTATAAATTTTATCAGTTCTGGCTGAATACTTCAGATGAAGATGCCGAGAAGTATATCAAAATCTTTACAATGTTTTCCAAAGAAGAAATAGATGGCATCCTTGCTGAGCATAAGGAGGCTCCTGATAGACGTTTACTTCAGAAAAAACTTGCCAGAGAAATTACAATAATGGTTCATTCTCTCTCTGACTATGAAATGGCAGTATCTGCTTCAAATATCTTATTTGGTAAAGGTACATATGAAGAGATTAAAAATCTTGATGAGAATACATTCCTGTCTGTATTTGAAGGGGTTCCGCAGCACAAAATTTCTATGCAGAAACTCGAATCAGGCATTCCTGTTATGGAAATCCTTACAGAAGACACAGATATTTTCCCGTCTAAAGGAGATCTCCGCCGTACCATAAAAGGGAACGGACTTAGTATTAACAAGGAAAAGGTGCAAAGTCAGGAGATTGTTGTGAATAAAGATTTTTTGATTGACGGTAAGTATATTTTGATACAAAAAGGGAAGAAAAATTATTTTCTGATTATTGCAGAATAAATAATTTTGAATCATAAAAAAGTCCTCAGAAATTTTCTGAGGACTTTTTTATGGCTATATCATGTCTAACTTTTACTTCTTTACTTCTTTTACTCTTTCTCTGTAACTTCTGTCTCTTGTATCAACCTTAATTATATCATCGGTATTGATAAATATAGGTACCATGATTTCAGCCCCAGTTTCAAGTGTGGCAGGTTTTAATGCTGTAGAGCTTGCCGTGTTCCCCTTTTCTCCCTGGATTGTGGAAGTAACTTTCAATTCAACGAAAGGTGGCATTTCTGTTGTCAGCGGGGTTTCTGTTTCAGAATGGAAATTAATATCAATAATCTGACCTTCCTTCATCAGGTCAGCATTTTCAACCATATTAGCAGGCAGATTTATTTGCTCGAATGTTTCGGTATGCATAAAGTTAAGACCCATATCATCTTTGTATAAATACTGATATTGACGACGCTCTACACGTACTCTGTTAATCTTTACCCCTGAATTGAATGTATTGTCAATTACTTTTCCTGTTTTTATATTTTTTAGTTTCGTACGAACAAAAGCAGGTCCTTTACCTGGCTTTACATGTTGGAATTGAACTATTGTGAAGAGCTGACCGTTTAATTCCAGGGTTAACCCATTTTTAAAATCGCTTGTATCTGTTGCCATCTTTTTTAATTGTATTAAAATATTTTATTCATTTTTATATTCTGCAACAAAAATATATAAAAATTATCCATTATGGAATACAGTTTCTATATATTGTTTAACTCTTATGGTTTAATTGATTGCCTGAGTAACTTTACATTTAATGTTTTTTCCCATTTTTTTCGTAAGATTCCAGTTCTGCTTTTAATGAACCTATAAACATATCAAATTCCAAAAGTACAGGAATTCTGTTTTTGTCTTTTGTTATATAAAATTTTAATCCGTCTGATCTTTTAAATAATTTACCCTTGCTGACATAAGGGGAAAGAATATAACATTCTTTTTTCCCGAATTTAGTTTTTATTTTTTCAGTACCCATATATTTAACTGACATCAAAAAACATTCGTCTGCATGAAAGACAGGTATGGTGAATAATTCGCCTTCATTGAGTTTCTCAAGAAAATTATTGTGGCGCAAATAAAAGAAAGCCGTTAGAATGTCTACTGTATTATGTGGTGCTTTACTTCCTCCTGAACGTTTACTGAAAAGGGAATCTTTGTTGTTAAAGAAGAATGTTTCATTGTAATACCGATGTTTCTGTTCACGGATATTACGGATTGTCATAAATGGTAAGATTGTTTTGGGGTCTGAAAAACTTTCATAAATATCATCTACTCCGAAAAGAGAATTTGTGATCCCCGTGGTATATCCTCTCATATAAAAATGAATCGCATTTTTATTATGAAAAGTAGTGTCGCTGACAGTAAGATAGGCTTCTCCTCCTTTCATCAGACCATAATGAAGAACATACAACAATTTTTCAGAAGGTTGTGATATTGCTGAAAGACTGAAACAAATTAGTATGAAAAGCAGAAACTTTTTTTTCATATAGGTAATTATTTGAAATCTGACTTTATATTAATGTAAGATAGTAAAAATATAGTTAATTCTGCTTTATTTTACTGAATGCTTTTAAGTCCTGCGCTGAAGTTTGAATTTTTTCTGTTTTTTTAAGCTTGAGGTCGAAGTATATTTTTCTTTGATATTCCGGCAATAAAATCTTTAAGATAAAAAGGTTCAAAATATGCTACGTCAGCGAAATTTTCAGCAATAAAGGATTTATAAGAAAGATTGTTCATGAATATTGATGAGCAGATAATATCCGGAACAAAAAATGCATTAGAATGCGTTATTACTTTTTTTGCTTTTTCAGAACCGTTACCAAAAAAAGCAACGGGGTGTATTTCAAGTTCTTCCTTAAAAGAATTTTCATCAAGAACTTTTGCACAGACAGGTTTTATTTCTTTGTTGTTAATATCATAACTGGCAGTGTATACTTCCATCCTTCTGGCATCAATCATAGGTGCAAAAAGTAGTTTTTCATTATCGGGAAGATTAAACTTAGATTTATTTAAACTAACATAATCACTCATCGCCTGTAAAGGACTAATGGCGATTAATGGAATTCCCTGAGCATAACACAACCCTTTTGCGATGGAAACTCCTATTCTTAAACCTGTATAAGAGCCAGGACCTTTGCTGACGGCTATAGCGTCAAGTTGTTTATAGTTTATATGGTTATTTGCCATAAGAGCCTGTATGTATACGGCCATTAATCTGGCATGATTCCTGCCATTTGTGTTTTCTTTAAAATCAATGGTTTTCCCTTTTTCTGAAATGGAAACACTACAGACTTCAGTAGAAGATTCAATATTTATAATATACGACATTTTTGTTATTTCCGGCAAAGGTATAGATAATCGCTTTAAAGAAGAAATGGTGGGAAAAAACGAAACCAATCTTTTATTTTTTTGTTTAATAATTAACATCTATTTATTAATTAGTTTTTTTAAATTGATAGTGTTTTTTTATAATGGATATTGTATCTTCGAATTTAGTCGAAAAATACAATATGCCATACAGAAGATTACCGAATACTGATCAGACAAGAATACGTGCTATAAAGACCGCATTGGAAAAGGGTAGAAGTGTTAAAGTTGATGAACTATCTTTAAGCATTCCTGTTTATGAAAAATTGCAGTTTTTTTATCCTCGTTTAACAAGAGCTGTAAATGAGTTAAGTATAGTCAAAAAGATACAGTTTGACAGATCTGCAGAATATGCAGAAATAGTTAAAAAAGCAAAACTGTATATAACTCATTTTATGCAGGTTCTAACATTCTCTATTCAGCGTGAAGAATTAAAGCCTGAGACCCGCTCTTTTTACGGGTTGGATCCGGAAACACAAAAGATCCCTTCTCTCTCTCTGGAAAATGATATTATAAAATGGGGCAAAAATGTAATCAAGGGAGAAAAAAGACGTCTTCTTATGGGAGGAAATCCCATTTATTGTCCTTCTGCTGCTCTTGTCAGGGTTTATTACGAATCTTTTATGGACGCATATTCTGAACAAAAAGTGTTACAAAAAAATACAGATCGTGCATATAGTGCGATTAATGAAATAAGGAAGGAAGCCGATTTACTTATTCAGAATACATGGAATGAAATTGAAGATTATTTCTCTGAATTTTCTGAAGGAGAAAAAAGAAAATTATCTGCTGAATATGGTGTCGTTTATGTTTATCGTCCTCAGGAATTAAAAAAAATTAAGACTGAAAAAAGGCAATCTTTATTAACTAACTTAGATTCTCTTAATTTTTGTCAAAATAAAAAAAGTTAAAATAATACTTCCCAAAGCCAGAGGCCATGTCAGGCTTAAATTCATGTCAGACTCGTTCCATGTTTTAAGATATTCGAAACCGTTTTTTTCCAGATAAAGAAATATTACTCCTGTAAGATTATTAATGAAATGACAAAAAACAGGGATCCACAGCGAGCCTGTAAATACAAGGAGGTAGCCGAATAAAGCTCCGAGAATCATCCTTGGTATAAAACCAAAAAACTGAAAATGTAATGCGCTGAATATAAAAGCAGTGATCCAGATACCCCAGTGATAGTTTTTAGTAAGCAAAGTAAATATTTTCTGAAGTACTCCGCGGAATAAAAATTCTTCTCCTATAGCAGGTATGATAGCAATCATAAGGATGTTAAATGATATCCCGCCTAACGAATTTGTCTGTATGAAACGTTTGATCATGAGGTCTGCAGCATCTTCCATATTTTTCATCCAGTTCTCAATTCCTGAAATAGCTGAGGGGAAAGTCATATGATTATTTATTGTACCTACATAAGAGATAAAAGGACTTATAACCATAATACAAAAAAAGGCCAAAACATAAATTTTGAATTCATTTTTTTTGGTAAGATTTAGGTAATTCCACGGATCTCCTTCAAAAAGATATCCTATAATTACAGGAGGAATAATAAACAATCCTATGGACTGAATCACCTGAAAATATTTTAGCAGAGAAATGATAGAAGGATCATTAGAATTTATACCTGAAAGGGCATTTGATACCTGACTTGTACCAACAAAAGGAATTGCTGCTGCAACAGATATTGAGAACAGGATAATAAAAGAAAGAATTGCAACAGATCCTGTCATGATAAGCTGACTCCAGAAGTTTAAATTTCGAAAAGCTGTAAAAGACATATTTATTATGTTTATACGGCAAATATAAATAAAAGTATTTAGCTTTTGTCTGTCTGCTCAGCAGGGTATGCTCAAATACAAATTATGAATGATTTTACCAGCAGGTGAATCCTTCGGAAACAGCGTTTATTAAAATTTTATATTTTTTTATTTGGGTTGTTTCTTTGTTTTCTTTTCAGGTTTGTGATTTTTTATTTTCGTGTTTTTATTTTAATTATGATAGGATTACATGTCTGTATAAAATTGCGTATGTATATTTATTTGAAAGTGTAGGATCCATATGTTTTTATTTCCATATAAAATTGAGATCTGTTATATGTTATTCAAATTTATATATCTCTTATTAGTCTGGGTTGAAAGAATGTATTACCTTCGCATGGATAAAAAACAGTGAAATTTTAAACGTATCATGAAAAAATATAAAACGCTGAATAACTGGACAGGATGGCTGACATTTTTAATTGCTGCCATTACTTATATGTTAACTATTGAGCCTACGGCGAGTTTTTGGGATTGCGGAGAATTTATAACAACATCAACCCTCCTGGAAGTAGGACATCCGCCGGGTGCCCCATTCTTTATGATCATGGGACGTTTTTTTAGCCTCTTTGCTTCTGATTCTTCTCATATAGCGATGATGATAAATATAATGTCTGCACTGGCAAGTGGTTTTACCATATTGTTTTTGTTCTGGACTATTACACATCTTGGAAAAAAACTTATTAATTCTGCGAATCCGTCTAAAGGTCAGACGTTAGCTATACTTGGTAGCGGTATGGTAGGAGCCCTGGCTTTTACATTTTCCGATACTTTTTGGTTTTCTGCAGTTGAAGGAGAGGTTTATGCTACTTCGTCTCTTATTACAGCTATGGTTTTCTGGGCTATTTTGAAATGGGAAGATGTTGCCGATGAGCCTTATGCGAATCGCTGGATTATACTGATTGCTTATCTTGTAGGATTGTCAATTGGTGTGCATCTTCTAAATTTGCTGGCTATACCCGCTATTGTATTTGTATATTATTTCAGAAAATATAAGACAACAAGGAATGGTGTAATAATAAGTCTTTTGGTTTCGGTATTGCTTCTGGCTTTGATTATGTATGGCATTATCCCGGGAATAGTTACCATAGCATCATGGTTTGAATTGTTATTTACAAATGTTATAGGTTTACCATTCAATACAGGAGTAGTTATTTATGCAATGCTTCTTATCGGTCTGGTTATTTATGGTATTTATTATACATATAAAAAAAAGAAGGCTTTATGGAATACAGTGCTTGTTGCATTTACTGTAATTGTAATAGGATATTCTTCATTCGCCATGGTGGTAATACGTTCATCTGCTGATCCACCCATGGATCAGAATAATCCGGATAATGTGTTTTCTTTGTTAGGTTATCTTAACAGAGAGCAGTATGGTTCCAGACCTTTGTTTAAGGGGCAGTATTATAATACTCCCAGGGACAGTCAGCAACCATATAAAAATGACAAGCCGTATTATGTAATGGAGGACGGTAAATACGTTGTTGCAGATGTTACAGAAAAACCTGCTTATGATTCTCGTTTTACAACTTTTTTTCCCCGTATGTGGAGCAATAATGCTGACCATATTAAAGCTTATAAAGCCTGGGCTAATATCAAGGGACATCCGGTAACTTATACAGATGAAAGGGGAGAGAAAAAGACTGTTAATCTTCCAACTTTTGGAGAAAATCTTACATTTTTTCTGCGTTATCAGGTAGGTTTTATGTATTTACGTTATTTTATGTGGAATTTTGTAGGACGGCAGAACGACAGTCAGGGATACGGGGATATTTCTAACGGGAACTGGCTTAGTGGTATTAATTTTATTGATTCAGCACGTTTGGGAAATCAAAAAACCCTGCCAGATAGTCTTAAAAACAATAAGGCCAGAAATACCTATTTCTTTTTGCCTTTACTGCTTGGACTTATCGGTGCATTTTTTCACTATAAAAATGATCAGAAAAATTTCTGGGTGGTAATGTTGCTTTTTATTATGACCGGCCTGGCCATATTGGTGTATCTTAATCAGACTCCTAATCAGCCCAGAGAAAGGGATTATGCGTATGTAGGGTCGTTTTATGCTTTTGCCATATGGATAGGTCTTGGCGTTTTAGCTCTTGTCGATCAAATAAAGAAGAATGTTCCGGAAGTTGTTAGTGCTGTTATGGTTACTGCTATATGTCTGGTTTTTGTTCCCGGGGTTATGGCTCATGAAAACTGGAATGATCATGATCGTTCAGATCGTTATACATGTCGTGATTTCGGAGCAAATTATCTGAATACGTGTACGCCCAATTCCGTTATTTTTACTAATGGTGATAATGATACTTTCCCTTTATGGTATGATGAGGATGTTGAAGGAATCCGGACGGATGTTAGGGTTTGTAATCTGAGTTATCTTCAGACAGACTGGTATATCGACCAGATGAAACGTAAGGCATGGGAATCAGATCCTCTTCCTATTTCTTTTACTCCCAATCAGTATGTACAGGGTAAAAGGGATGTTATTTATCTTATAAAAGATTCCCGTATAAAAGAGCCTATTGAACTTAAAAAGGCTATTGATTTTGTAAAGAGTGATGATCCCAGGACAAAACTTACAGATGCAGATAATGCTGCCTATCTGCCTGCTAAAAAGTTTTTTGTTAAAGTTGATAAAGAAGCGGTAATAAAAAACAAGGTGGTACCGGAAAGTGAATACGATCAGATTGTTGATACTATATTTATTGATTTAAGTAATAATAGCTATCTGATTAAAGATGATCTTATAATGCTTGATATGATTGCCAACAATAAATGGGACAGGGGAATATATTTTGCAATTACAGTTGGTCAGAGTCAGTATCTAAATCTACAGGATTATTTTCAGCTTGAAGGTTTTGCATATCGTTTTACTCCTGTAAAGACTAAATCAGGGGATATGCAGATAGGCAGGGTTTATACAGATAAAATGTATAAAAATATGATGGAGAATTTTAAATGGGGTAATATGGATGATCCCAATGTATATATTGATGAGAATAACAGGCGCATGATGATGAATATACGCAATAATTTTGATCGTCTGGCCGGTGGACTTATAGCGGAAGGGAAGAAAGATTCGGCGGTTAATGTGCTGGATCGTTGTGAAAAGTTAATTCCTCCGACAGTAGTTCCCTATAATTATTTTTCGCAAAAGATAGCCGGGGATTATTATGCGGCCGGTGCTAAGGATAAAGGATCAGCCATGGTTATTGATATGTATGAATGCTATAAAAAGGAACTGGATTATTATTTTTCTCTTGATTCCCGTGATATGATGTCTGTAAATAGTGACATTGAGCGTTCTCTTTATCTTATGAGGGAAATGGGAACCCTTACTAAAAGATATGGTGATAAGGATCTTTATAAAGAAATTGATAATGCCTTTAATCAATACGCAAAAATATATTATAGTTCTTCTAAATAATGAAGTGTTTTGATCCCAGAATAAGGTTACCGAATTTTTTTACAGAATTATTTCCCGATGCTATATGGAGGGGATCTTCTGATGAGAAAACGGTATATCTGACTTTTGATGATGGTCCCATTCCGGAGATTACACCCTGGGTATTGGATTTACTTAAAAAAGAGAATATCAGTGCCTGTTTTTTTTGTGTAGGGGAAAATGTAAAACGAAATCCGCAGATATTCCGGCAGGTTATTGAATCGGGACATCTGGTAGGAAATCATACATATCACCATGTTCAGGGTTTAAAGGTATCCTATGAAGAATACCTTAAAAACATAGAGGATACAGATATTCTTATTAATTCTGAATTTTTTCGCCCCCCGCACGGATTCATGAAAAGGAGTCAGTATAAATGGCTGAGTCAGCGTTATAAAATTATTATGTGGGATCTGGTAAGCTGCGATTACAGAGGAGAATGGAACCCGTCAAGAATAATAAATAATGTCTTGAATTATGTACGTC
>Ga0172378_10003087_pt1 | contig 15643 bp, 27 predicted proteins | sample GrowelOW332metaG_FD_119755 | JGI IMG/M metagenome (GOLD analysis project Ga0172378, IMG submission 119755) | Groundwater microbial communities from an aquifer near a municipal landfill in Southern Ontario, Canada - Pumphouse #3_1 metaG | ecosystem: Environmental > Aquatic > Deep subsurface >... | reverse complement strand
TCTTGTCTTCGGACAGAGTATGAATCTCCCTGCCGATGGACTGACTCGTGGCTTTCTGTTTCTTGATCTCTTTGTCTAGAGCCTTAAGAGTTTTGCGTACAACGGACTGGGCATTGCTAAGAGCCGGATTCTTGCCGAACCAGTTATACCAGAATGTTTCAAAGTTAAACATACTAATCCTATAGATTCGACATGTAGTAACTGTCAACAGAATACTTGTGAATAAGTCGGAACATTCCGTTTGCCGTGCTGTAAACATTATCAAAACTAACTTTTAGTTTATGAACCTTCTCCATGAAGGAGACCATCTCATCTACAAGCTGCTTCTTTTCCTCGACGGAGATCTCTTTATTGTCATCATTCATTGTTATTACCCTTTTGTTGTGATTTGTTTAGTTGTTATCAAGTTTACAAGTAAACGCAGGATTCTCTACAAGCTCCACGCGCTTATTACATCTAAAGTCATGTAGAAATCCAGTAGTCAAGTCCACACAACTGTGTAAATACTCACAGCCAGCAAGAGTTTTTCTATCAGTCTTAACAAAAACACCAGGAGTCTCGCTGAAACTAGGCCTAGTATTAAAACTTACAAACACATCACCTACTTCTATATCTTCTAGAAGTTTACTTCGTGGCTCTATTTTGATGTTAACTTTGATCATTGTTATCCTGTGTGTCATAGTTAAAGATAGAAGCATCTAGTGTTATGTCAGAATACCTAGCACGTAAAGCATCGAACCTAACAAAGTATCTGCCATGCACACCGTTCTTCATCTTGTTCTTTGCTAGATGCAAATAGCGCATAGCTTCTCGTCCTTCTTCGTTGGCGTACCCTATGCCAATAGCATAGTCTAACTCACCCGGCTTACCTGTTTTACTGTTATCCATCATATCAAGAGATAGCCACTTCGCTCCTTCACCAGCAGCAGAAGCCTGACCAGCAGTGATGATGTCACAATTGTATTCCTTGGCGAGCTCGCGGAATATGCCATACACACGCTTGAGTCGTTCGTGTGTGGCCATATCCTTATCACCACGGAACTTTACTTTGTCTCCCTGATCTATAACCATCACTCGCACTTTGTACTGCTTGAGTATGGCTTCGATGTCAGAGATTGTTATAACAGCCGAGTCATAAATTTTAATTCTGTCCCCATGCTTTTCTTTAAAGAGTTCTTCTGCTTTCACTGGGTCGGCAGAGACTTCTTCCTTGGTCATATTCAGCAGGGAACAATACATACGTAGCTTTACTTTAGTGCCACGCTCCTCATTGTTGAACCAAGCAATGATTTCATCGTCTTTAAGCTGGCTGGCAAAGTTAGAAATCTCTGAACAGAACCAAGAGGTCTTGCCTATATCAGGTCGAGCATAGACATGCCCAAGAGAACCACCTCGTAGATCACCTAGGTCTTGGTTAAGACAGTTAAGTCTCCACTTCAAGCCATCAGCCTTGACTTCCTGGTTAAGAAGTTGGTCGAGAGTTTCTTCTACAAATGGGGACTCCTCTTCTTTCTGATTAGAGGCAGCAGTATACTCCTTTAGTTTGTCTCCGATACTAGGAAGTATGCCGTAGCCAGTACCAGACAGAACAGCAGTCAGAGATTCTATTATGTCGGAAGCATAATATTTCTCAATAAGATTGTCCATTGTTTTAACAAACAGATCTTTGTTATCTATCTTCATAGATTCGAGATTGTCAAAAAGAATTTTAAAAGATTCCCGTGTATTAAATACCGGATACTTAAGATAGAAATATGTTCGTAGTTCATCAACACTTACAGAGTCACAGTCAGGATATTCCCTAAAGTAGAGAGACAAAACTTCAAATACAGCTTTAGGTTCATTCTCAAAATTAATACCTTCTATGTACTTATGGTACTTAAGAAAGTTTTCTTTGTCGAGAAGAACTTTAAGTACAATCAACTCTTCCATGCAAACATATTCCTTCTTCTGATTTATTAAAGTTAGAACTTAGGTTCTATGAAATAGGTTAACTAAGAACGGCTAGGTTAATTAAAATACTTAGTACTTAGAAATTTAAATACCATAGGTATACATATGGTAAGGAGGTGTTCCATACATATACCTATGGTATAGCTACCACCGCTATCTCTAGTAACGTAAGCTAGGATGCATGGAGGTGAACATCCTAACTTATGCTTTCAAGACCCACGCACTTACTCGCGCATGAATTGGATTTCGGAGAACGAGTAAGTGGGCGGCGGTGGAGAGCGTCATCTCTGATTCCATGCCATGGAATTGGCTAAGCCGCTATATCGTAAGCCATTTCCATAGCTATAGATTTAGGTAGCTGTTCGGACGCAGACTGCTTGTTAATCACGGCAGTGGATTCTTCCACGACCTGCGCCCAAACTTTGGGAAAGTCGGCCAGTTTGCTTTCTGCTACATCCATAAGCCTGTTCCACTGTTCAGGCGTGATGATAATGTTTTTATATTTGCTGACAACTTTGTCTATATTCATATCTTCGATGAGCGACTCAGCGTACCAAGCATTGGGGCAAACGAACAACCCACTGCTATTGACAAACATCTTGCAGGGATTGATGTTCTTGACCCGCTCGTATGCCAGTGTGTACTGCTCATGGGTGCATCCATACTTCTTGAGCATGGCCGCAAGTTCAGGACGATTCTTGTTGCGCTCTTCCCGATGTTGTAGCAGACGCACATTCACAGACTTCTTCAACATATTTCAGTCCTCCTTTAGCTAAGTGGCTACGTATCTGAACTACGTTAAAAAATTTAGGGTCTTTGGTTGGAGTAACCAGAGCCGTTGCTTTAAATCCTAGGCCTGACAATTTCCTAGCAAAGCGGACAGAATCTGCGCGCTTGTCAGGGTCAAGCCATACGACGACACGCCCCACTCCAAGTTGTTGGAGTCTCGAACTGATTCTGTCGCCGACGTAAGAACCAAGTAAGGCAATGCTGTTGAACCCCGCACGACGAACACAAATAGCGGAGACAATATCCTCAACCAGGACACAGTCCTGCTTTGTGGATTTATCTTTCGGTACTTTTTTAAAGAGTTCAAAAAACTTGCCTCCTCCCTTGGTGCGCATAGAAATATACTTAGGACCAGGACCGTTGTCTAGCTTACGCCCTTGCCAGTAAACAAGTTGTTCGCCGTTGAACACGGGCATGATGAGCCTGTTCATGCGCTCGGAGTAGCCGAATCTGTTCCTAGAAATTTCTTCATCAGTAACTCCGTACTTGCGTAGCCAAGCACGAGCAATATTTGGAACTCCGATCTCGAAATCTTCGGGTAGGTATATTGACCCATCCTTCCCGTTAAACGAGCTCCTGATGCCATTTACGGCAGAAATAATAGCACTTGGTGCAGCTACCCCATCCTGCTTTATACGTCTAGATGTTCCGCATTTATGACAGTAAACTCTCCAACCGTTGTAAGTTCTCCAAACAATGAAGCCGAGTCTGCGTACTGTCTCTTTGCAGAATGGGCATCGTCCAAATCGAGTGAGTGTTCCCGTAGGAACTGTTGGGTCGAGAAATTCTGCGAGTTCTGTTTTACTTGGCATGAATTGATTCCTTCCAGCAGGTGTTTAGGCACGAGAGAAAGGGCCGAGTATTCACATCTTTGGCAGAGCTCTCGTCTTATGTCAGTCATTGCTTTGTCACAGGCTCTACATCGTAGCATAGTCAGGTCGTATTGACCTCCCGTTTAATGGTCTTGGACACAAGCCAACCAGTGGCCACGTCCTTGCATTTACAGAAGGCAATGCCGGACCAGTCCTTCGCTGTAGTAAGCATCTTCTCGAACCACGTCAAGTCTCCACAAGCATCGTCTGGAAACAGGAAGCAGCAGATCAGACCACCGAGAAACAGGAACATCGCACGAATGACAGCCAGTTTACCCAGCTTGTCGATGTGCGCCTCCCGTGCCTTGCCTGCGATTGTCGTCACCGTATCCTCTGCGCATTTCACTACGCTCTTCACGCAGTTTACGACGAGCATTCCCGCGCTCACGAGCACAGTGAGTGGTTCGACGAAGATCTTTTTCAAAGAATATCGGATTACCCCGTAGATTTTTCGCCACATCTGTACCTCCTTGTCTACCATCCGTAGATGGAGTTGCGTATGCGGGTGTCATTGCGCTTTTTACGTGTGCTACCACTGCTTGTGACAGTGAGGTACATACGCAGTATACGCAGAACAGAGAGAATCAGTTTATGAAAGCTGGTAGCAAAGCTACGCAGCATCTCCAGGAACTTATTCAGTGTCATCAGCAACCTCCTTGCTGGTGGTGTTGTTTGACAAAAGTTTTCCGGGGGCACGCAACGTGCGCATCTCATTCACCCACGTGTGGAACTGCTTCTGATAGATGCCCAGCTTTCTGTTGGCTTGCATCAGCTTAGCCTCTGCTTCACACAACTTGCTGTACATCATGCGAGCCTGTGTCAGAAGAACTTCTTTGCTGACATCGCCGTTGCTTAGGTTATGCCCGATAGTGCGATACGCATCCTCGGGCAGAAGCCGGCCAGTGTCCACAACTACTGTGGGTTGTTGGGGTTGGAAAGGCATTGGCATGTTGCTACCTCCTTAACGTGCGCGAATGGCGTCACATTCACGACATGCATTGAATCCATCGTACGAGAATATCTCGTCGGTGTGGTGGATGTGTCCGCATATGTGGCACCAGTCAAGTGGTATGCCGGGTACCGGACTCTCTGCATCATGAATAGTCACTGGGTCTGAATATTTGCGAAAGTAGAACCGCTTGTCATCGCGATCAGACCAGAAACAAATCATATCTTTCATGTGCAGGAAGTACGTTTGACAAGAGTTGCACAACAGCACTCCGCCTTTCAGTGGTGACAACTTCACAGCCTCACCACACAGCGGGCATCTGTGTACAGAACTTTTCAAGTTGTTGAGCCTAGACTTGTCCCGTTCTTCCTGCAAAGACTTACGCAAAGTCTCTATACCATCTTTCGTTATGAAGGACGGACCGCCAACTCGGGTGGAGCACTTGGCGCACACGCAAGCCTGGGCATGGGGTATGTAGATGACTGGGCGTTTCTTTCCGCAGATATCACACTCCATGCGGATGCCCCGAAATATTTTATTCTTGTCCGGGTTGGGTGGCATTACTGCTGGGTACTGCGTTACAGCCGGAGCTGAGTGGAAGATCTGCTGTAGATTCTTAGGTAGCGGAATGCGTTCATCAATGAGCGCAGTGAGATATATACCAGTACGCAGCGCAAAGTTCAACGCAGGCAGCAGTAGCAACTCGTCGGGAGTATGCTCGTGCAGGAACCCGGTGGACAGGTTAACCCCAGCAACACCAAAGGCAACCTGAATATCAAGAGAATCTGACCGACTGTTTGTGAATTTCACATAGCCTAGATTCTCCACGATCTCCACAAGTTCATCCGCGAACTGGGACGTTCCATAGAAAGCGGCTTCGTTAAAGCCCTTCCTGTCAAACTGAACCACCGAGTAGATGTCTTCGACGTATGGTTCCCAGATGAGTTTACCTTCGTAAAATTCTTTGGGGTAGCCTGTGAGGACGGGATGCTCTGCATTGAGGAAAGCCTGCGCTCCAGTGTGTCCTGTCTCCTCACCAGTGGTGAACAGAATGTATGGCTTCTCTTTGCAGTTGCGTGCTACATTAAGCACCACAAACACGCCCGCCCTGTCATCAGCACCAAGGCATCCAGCCTTATCCCCGTTAACATTAATGAGCGTGTCACCATGCCGACCGAGAAGAACGTCGTCGCTTTCACGACGAGTATCCAGATGCGCCATGTAAAGTAAAGGCGTTACACGAGTAGAGCGTGGAACAGCAAAGATAAAGTTCTTGCTGTCAGACATCACGATGTAGTCCATTGACGACAGTTCTTCTACACAGAAGGTCATCGCTTCTGCTACAGAACTAGTCAAGTATTCTTCCAGCTTGCGCATAGTTACCTCCTCACGCAGCTTTCGTAGAATCCTCTGCCTTACTAGATTCTTTGCCCAAGCATGTACACACAGTATGCGCGACAGACTTAATGGCTTCGTTGAAGTTCTTCAACTTTCTGATGTACGTTTCGAGTATGCGGATTCTCAAAAATTTCGGCGCGCATCCCAGGCATATAGAACCGTGCACTGTAAGTGCCCTACTCTTGCCACAGACAATGCACGCACTGTCGTGCTTTTTGTGCAGGCAACCAGAGTGAGCATACACAGAACCAGAAACAAGTTCTATTGTGTTACTATTTTCGGGGTAGATCTGTCTACCACAAACAAAGCAGGACGCCTTTGGGTTTTCGCATTTATAGCATACGTTGGGACTGGACACAGTGCTCTTCACAAAATGTCTGCCGCACACAGCACATTCAGCATGTAAACGCAGGCATCTGTGACAGAGAGTAAAACCATCTATGGACTGTTCGGGTGTCAAAATTCCTTTGTATATCAAAGTTCCGCAGTTGGTGCATCTGCAAAATTTACTGGCGGCGCAATCATCACAGAACAAACCCTTAGTTTCCTTTCCGCAAAGGACACAGTAGGATGTTCCCACGTACAGACCGCAGTTGATGAGATCGATCTCACCACGATACATCACCGTATCCACAGGGTCCGTGTAGAAGTTTGCCGTACTAGACTCTGCAAAAATTTCAGTAGGCACAGAGTAATGTACATCCTTGGATTCTTTCCAAGTATCGTGACTCTTTACAGGAGGAACCTTTCCGTCGATGTACATGCGCAACCACTTGCGCACATCTTCCGTGTGAGCAGACCCCATCATGCCATAGCAAGGCTGGAAGATATAGCCCATCATGTCAGGACTTATGCCAATATAACACCTGCCAAGAAGAGTTCCATCTTCTGTAACGACGCGGGCCATCGCCATACGGGAAGACGTAGCAGCAGACATGGGCGCGGATTCAGCACAGCCACCCAGCTTATTGCAGGACAGCACCTTGTCCACACTGGCATTGAGGATGTCGATGGGATTAATAGTAAAGTACAAATAGCTTGTGTTCTTCTTTGCCTGTGCTAGCTCACTGTAAAAATTCTGCACGATAAGATCGATCGCAGACTTGCCATGTAGCGGCAGGCGCGGAAGTTCCGTGCATAAATCTTGCTCTATGATTTGTTCTCTCTCATAGGCAGAGAGAACTCCAGAAGACAACAGCCGGGACACTTTGCGGCCAGCGTACTTACCAGTCTCAATACAGTTGTTGATAATCATACGCGGAAGATACTTCGAAGCTATGCCCAAGTCAACTTTGCGCGACAGCACACCCGTTAAAACTTTGATAGTCTTTTCAAAAGACTTGAGTGCAGAAGCAACGGGGTCGGAGTATGTGGCAATCAACACACGCCCTTCGGAATCAAAAGGAAAGAACTTCCGAAGTTCACTCTTGTTAGACCAAGCCTTGTTTATAATGTCAACAAGTTTGGTTTCGTTGACATCAACAGACACGTACTTGAAGAACTCTTTGTAATTCCTGGTGATATAATCGGCAGTGAAGATAGACATACGCACCTCCAAAGAAAATTGGAGCTGGGCATGGGACTCGAACCCACAACCTACTGATTACAAGTCAGTGGCTCTACCAATTGAGCTAACCCAGCGTGGTGCAACAGGCAGGACTTGAACCTACAACCGTCCGGTTATGAGCCGGGGACTCTGCCAATTGAGTTACTGTTGCGAGAAATTTTTAGCTGCTTTCTTCTTAGCTTTCTTTTTCTTGTCGCTCTTTACTTTCTTTAGATACGCTATCAGCGCCCGGTTAACAACCAACGTAATTGTGGAACCTGGGATTAACTTCCTAAGTTCAGTCAACGCTTCGTCGGCAGTAGCACGAAGTATGACACCAATAATATGCGCATTCTTTTTCTTTTCTTTCTTCCATTGTCTAAACAGATTGGTATCTTTCACTTGGCTACCTCCTTACAGAAATTTGGCAGGGGCGGAGAGATTTGAACTCTCATTTGGTGGATTCAAAATCCACTGCCTTACCTGTTGGCAACACCCCTATTAAATCTTTTATACGTAGCACTAAATCATCGTAGGATATGTTTCCTACGACGAAGGAAAGGAAAAGTTCCTCCTCTTCTTTAGAGAAGAAGACATTCTCAATGGCGTTAGAAGCACAGATGAATTTAAAGTCTTCTTCTAGCGTAGGCATAACGTCTCCGAAATAGGTGGTGCGAGGTGAGGGACTCGAACCCTCACGGGATAACCCGCTGGCTCCTAAGGCCAGTGCGTCTACCAATTCCGCCAACCTCGCAGGTAGCCGGGACTTTCACCCGGCTGGTTTGTTTGCTAGCAGCCGACGCCGTAACGCGGATCGCTGTCAGCGAATGTCTGCTGCGCCAGGATACCGGTGCCGAGAATGGCAGCGATGGTCTTGGCCAGAGACATCAGGGATTGCTGATTGTCAGCCTTGTCTTTCTCCACCTGCACAGCAGCGTTCACCTTCGGGGCGATCACGCCTTCCGTGGTGATGAGCTTGAAGCGCATGTGGAAGTGCTGCTCCAGCAGCCACAGGGGGATGCCCTGATTGATGCCGTCGCTGGTGGTCACGAACAGACGGTCCTGCTTCGTGATGCGCGCCTTCCCGTCATTCGTGTTGACGAGATTGAACGCGTAGCGCATGGGGCCGACCTTGTTGCCAGCCACATCCACGTCCTGGCCAGCGAAGACGCGAACCAGCCAGTAGTTATGGCCAACGTGCTTGGCGTACTGACTGTCCGAAACGGACGAGACACGGAGGATGTCACCGCGAAAAGCGGTGTTGGTGTTCTGCATGTGAGTACCTCTTAGGGTATTAGGGTTGCTGGAAATTTGTTGTACCCTCGTTCGCCACTCTACTTGAGGTGTGGTGAGATTGCACATGTGTGAATGCATTAGGGTGGCTTGACCATGGGCACCTCACATTGTTTGCATGTATAGACTACGCTCACAAAATCAAGAGGGCAACGATTAATTATCGAGACAAAGAAACCTTGCGACTAGCGGGGTTTAACTAGTAGCGGCTACGGCCGAGTTGCACCGCAGGTTTCTTATCTAATTAATCGCTGCCCTGTTGATAGGCAGGAACTTGATAGCTCCTGCCTAGTTAGTGAACTACTTACTTCTTGTTCTTGCCCTGCTGCTGATGCTTGTCACCACCGCCATTGTCGGCGGGAGGGGAAGTCTGCGGCTGGGGCTCCGGGGTCACGTCAATGGTATGTCCGCCGCCGAACAGCTCGGCGTGCTTGGCACGCAGGCTCTCGAACTTGTCCGGGTTGCTGTTCTTGAGCTGGTAGAGAGCACCGATGCCCTCGTAGGCGGAGACGGGTGGCTTGACAGCCGCCGCCTCGTCGATGCTGAACAGTTTGTAGACAGCCTTCTTGAGCACGAAGATGCCGATGCCGGCGATGATGAGACCGGAAGCGTTGAGTGTCTGGTCAGCCAGGACTTTTTTGATGCCCGGCCATGTGGAACCCATAGCCGCAGCGTTGATGTTGCCGGTGAGCGTCAAACCTTCCTTGGCCTGATTGCCCCCGCCGCCTTTCTGCTTTCCACCGTTGTTCTGATCGTTGTTGTTTCCGTCAGCCAAAGTAACCTCCTGCTTTGTTAAAGGGTTGTGATACAAAAGTTGTGTCTACGATCTGGCTTTCCAGACGTAGTGTGTGACTTCTTCTTTCTTGCAAACTTTGCGGAATCCGCAATGTTTCCAGAAGGCATTGCCTATAGTGTTGTCGTTGAAGCACTGAAGACGAAGCACAGGAAACACACTGCGTATGTTTTCAACAAAGGAGAATCCCCATAGACGCCGACGATGCTCGGGACTCACCATGAAGTAGCTGATGTATGCGCCTGCTTGATCATTGAAAAATTGAAGCACAGTAGCAGCGTACAGAGTATGTTTGTTTGTTTCTGTGTCGTGCTGAACAAGAGACATACTTACAGTAAAGCGATCAAATACAGCATTGCCGAAATTTTTCCAGTTGTATTCTCGATTGCCACCCATCTTGTTAAAGTTAGTGGCTAAAAATCTAGCTATCTTGTGAGGTATGCCTGCCTCGATAGTAGGCTTAACAAAGGAGGACATCTTTAAACCTCCAAGTCAGAAAGATAGTCCGGCTTATGTTTATGTTCCTTATCTTTATCAGACTTAAAGACACGCACGCCGGGAGCAAAACGCTTACGCACCTTGATGTCTTTCGTGTTAAACACGAGAACTTCCTTTTTGTTCTTGTGCTTAGACATAATTGATGTCTCCCCAAGCAGGCGTGTCCGTGTGCATACCGGGTGACTTGCGAGTATGCCTCAACTGTTTCCAGCCAAAGCCTCCGTCCCCATCACCCTGATTGGTGACCGCCCACTTGCCCACGAAGTGACAGAGTGCAACGCCGTGACTGATGACGCCCTTGGCTGGGACAGTGTGGCAAATAGGCGCTTTGCGCGGGCGAAGCACTTCGTGCTTGCAGTGTGCTTTCAAGATATCCAGCACACACTCCAAACCCTGGATGGATGCACAAAAGTTTGAGTGTGGAACAGTCTGTTCTATGAATTTGAAATCGTCTATGGCAAACCTTGCCTGCATGACACAGAGTTGCACATTTTCGTCAGAAATTGTTAATGGCATTTGACTACCTCCCTCTTAAGAAGAAAAGAAAGAGGTCGCACCTTCTGTAGTGACTAGAAAGTGCGACCCAGGTTTACCGCCGAAGATTCTTACTCCTTGGCGGTGGAAGGCAGGGCCAGTTTCTTGGCCTTGTCGGTGATGGCAGGGGCCAGCTTCTTCACAGCGAAGAAGGCAGCCACGGCGGCGATGAGTGCAATCACGATGTTGCTGTCAACCTTGGGCATTTCCATAAAGCTATCCTCCAATGTAGATGTTTGGTTCATGCACGATTGCACTTCCCAGGACAGGCTGGAGAGTTTAGGCGAATGGGCAACGTAGGCCAACGTTGCACGTCTTAACGATAAGCGGAGCTATGCAAGAGAGAGCAAACATGCTCGACGCAAACGTTAAGCAGCTTTCACAGACGCCGAGTTACCCGAGGTTCGCACGCTACTACCCGGCCACTCTCCGGCCTGTTCCGTGAAATTACAACCAGTGCAAAGACCATCCTCTGCAAAAGGCATAAGCACGGATGACATGAATATACATAATCTTTAATCTGCTGTTTGACAACAGCACTGCACTGTACATAAGCCGCAACTTAAAGTCGCCGACGTTGAGTACCTTATGAATCTTTAAGAAACCAACGTACATTGAGCAGAGAAGTACCACGCTTACGAAAGCGACCCACATTTACGTACCCTCCAGTAAGAAGGAAAATATTGTAACAGTCCACGCTTCGTTTAGCACGACGGCAGGACTTTGTAGGATACTTGCACCAGCAAGTACGCAACTGCGAAGCCGACCTCAAAATCTTTTTTCCTTTGGGACAAACCCAAGGGAATGCCATGAGTAACGGCGAGGCTTTCATAACACCAGCCTACAACTTACCCAAGCCCCGCATAACACCAGCAGTGATGATGCCGAGCAGACAAAGAACAGTGAAGACAATCACCACCTTGTCACGAAAAAGAATCTTGGAGCTATAACAGAAAGGAATACCATACGAATCGACAGTCTTCAATGCATAATGATCAGCGCCCTTGTAGTTGGTGCAGGATTTTTGCAACGAACAGCTGAAACAGGCAGAGAACTCTTTGATATTCATCGTCACCTACCTTGTAGTGTTTAGTAATGCCGGCATCTGTACTGGGGATGCGATTCGTTATGTACCCTACAATAAAACTGAATCCACGAAAAGTGCGCGTTAAAATATTCAGGCATTCCAACATTGATGTAGTTAAATGCCTGATTGTACAAGGCCAACCAAACACTGTTGTCCATGCCTACTCCTTAGAAATGCGTACCTTTGTGGTATAACATGATGTACGCAGGAAACAAAACAAACAGGGTTTTGTTGTCAAAATGTTCTGGGAAACCCCAGTTAATCCAGTTAAACGCCTGGTTGTACATCTCAAGCCAGAGATTATTGTCCATAGTCAGCTCCTTAAAACGAGGCCAACGTTCGCAAGCTACTAGCTGGCCTCGGTTGAATCAGTCGAATCTCTTCGGACTGAACGTAGCGCCCCACCAACTCAAGCTGAACGGAGTCGCCAGCTTGTAACCTTTCGTTCTGAATGCACGCATGACTGCGGCATACATGGCGGGACGCTTAATTGTGGTAAGTGCTGCGGCCAGCACTTTCCTCCGTCCTTTGGTCTCGTGCAACGGAGTATACAGAGCATCCGCATACCCATTGAAGTACGACCTTACTCCGTTCTGACGAAGGTAGCGCAGCGCACGGCGATACTCGATCAGCCTTGCGCCTCCGGCGATGCACGCCAGACACGCAACGAATACCACCAAACTTACTAACGCACTGGCGATGCGCGGGTCAACGTGAAGCGGAAGCCACCACACGCCGCCGAACACGGCCAACGTAAAGAGTCTTTTCAACCACAACTCATGCGGCGTTTCCGTGCAGGAAAAGGGATTGAGCAAACTCAACGCGTTCCGAATGTGGCTCCTGCGTGGGTTTTCAGACAGCGGCTTTTTCAGCATGTCTTTCTTCATACTAAGAGCCTCCAAAGTTAGAGCTGTTCTTAAAGTAGCTAGCTATTGGGAGGTGACTTATGAGGCCAGCCTCACGCGGCACAACCCGCTGACGTGCAAAGTTACTAGCCAATTGCTGACGTTCGGTAAGCACATCAACATTTGCTACTTCTGCCTTAGCCAATAGTTGAAGACTTACTAGGAAATTTCCGGCGTACCTAGTGGGCTAACGCGACTTACTTTCTCCGGTCGGTCTTGGAAAGCGGCGAGAAGTTTTCGTCTTCGCTGCCTTTCAAGACAGCCCGGCCAACAGTAAAGGTTGGTTCGTAGTTGACAAAGAGTTCAGTGAGCAACTGCTGGGAACCTTCCACGCAATGGTCACATTGCGGAGCGGAGCAGTCGCGCTCACAATTAGCGCAGTAGCTAGGCTTTCCACACATTGACGTTCCCCTTGTGTTTATTCAAGGAGCGCTTTCTCAAGTAAGCGCCGAACTCTATAGCCGAGTACCACACCAGCACGAAAATGCCGACGGCTATAAGTACCAAGTTAAGAATGGGGATGGTTCCCAGCACAAGGATAGCGAGACTACCCTTTAAGTAAGACTTGCCAGAAACGTACAAATATATATTGCAGACAGAAACCGCAGCGAAAATAAGGGAAACAACATAACACAAGTAGAAGAACATTTAGCACCTCCCTTTACGTAAAAGGAGCCAGGAGACTAACAACATGTTAGCATAAACCAATGTTTCAGGCTACGGCTTGGCAGGACTTAAGTGCTATATCCGAAGATATCTGACTGTTACCTGCCCCGTGTGCTGACATGTAAGCTCTTAGTCAACCAGATTTTTTGACCCGCCATAACGCGCTGGCTCCACGTAAAGAGGGGAAGGGCAGCATGTCAACTGCCCCTCCCTTTGGGGTTGTACTGTTACGCCCCGGCGGCTTCCGCGTCGCCGAGGAGTTTCATCATGTCCTTGCTGATGAACTGGTCGATCATCTTTTCCAGGTGGATGGTTTCCACGCCGTCGAGATAGGCGGCGGTGGTGGAGCACCTGCCCAAAATCATAAGATACCTGCCCATGTTGCCGGGCAGTTTGTCTCCGAACATGACGGCAAGCGCCATGACGAGGTTGGAAAGTCCGAGGTCCGTCAAGGCAGCACCGAGTTTGTTCTCCAGCATGATCGGGTGCATGGACTCGGGCAGCACGTTACGCAGCACGGACCCCCGCACCTTGTCGTTGATCATGCGGCCGACGCGAAGTCGGGTAGCCAACACGGCGGAATCTTTGTTGACCCCGTAAAGGGTGGACACGACGGGGCCGGAGAGCATGGAAGCCATGCCCGCCTGAATTTTCTCCCAGACAGAAGTCGGAATGGCAGCGGCTTCTTCCGGCGTCAGACCAGCCTGAACATGCTGAATGTTTTCAGCGGCGGCTTCTTCCGCGGCTTTTCTGGTGTTCTCATCCTGATTGCGGGCGGCCTCTTCGGCAGAGCACGCACGGCCTTTGCCGTCACGGTGTTCGATGGAAGCCATAAACAAACTCCTTGGTTCAGTTGAACATTACGTTAATTCGTTGTGAACCAGAAAACTACAGCACTACTCGGGTAGTGTGCTAGTTACTTCTTCGCGGCAGCGTCCAGCTTGCCGAGCACGCCGGCCTTGCCAGCGGGCACCGTGGCAGCGGCAGCGTCGGCAGACTTGGGCGTGGACAGCCCAGCCTTCTTCTCGTAAGCTTCGGCCTTGCCGTACATGTCGGCCAGGATGTCGTTGGCCTTCTCCAGGACTTTCTTGGCCGTGTCATAGGCACCCTTGGCCATTTCGTCCTCGGGGTCGGCCTTCATCATGGCTTCGTAGCTGCTCAACTTTTTGTCGAGCTTCTCGACCTGCGCTTCCTGCGCGGTGATCTCGGTCTTGAGATCGTGATACGCGGCCTCTTCCTTCTTCACCTTCTCGATAGCGTCAGCCTCGGCCTTCGCCTTGGATACGGTCTTGGCGATGGACTGGCGGCACTCACCGCAGGCGAGGACTTCCGTCTTGCCCGGAGGAGTGACGAGGCCCAGCTTGTTGCGCTTCACGAACTTGCCGCAGATGCCGCACTTGACCTTGCCGCCCTGTTCGATCAAATCGGACTGCTTGGCGGGCCAGTAACTGCTGGTCACGGCGGCTTCGGCCACGGCCTTCACCTCGGCGGCCTTCACCTCGGCACCCTGCGTCTCGCCGATGGTGGCGGAGAACCGGGTGTCGTTACCGTTCTCGCCGTCGATGCGGTTGGACTCGGCAGTGAGCTTTTCGGACAAATCCGAAGTATCCGTGCGTTCGGCGTGAAGTTTCTCCAGCCGGGAACATGTCTCCTCCACCACCTTGTTCTCCAGCATCCCGATGAAGCCGTTCATGGCCGAGGCCATCATGGCCGAAGCGATGCCGCCAGCCTGCCGATTGTTGTACATGTTGACGCCGACGCAGACCAGACCGGCGGAGATCAGGCGGCCCAGGGGGCTATCCGTGAAGAACACCATGTCTTTCGGCATAGACTTCTTCGCGGTGGAGAACACCAGATCGCCAGCCTTGATGACGCCAGCGTCTTTCATGGCCTGCGCGTTCTCCTGAATCAGGGACATGAAGACGTTGCCGCCGTCACGATTCACGAACTCGACTTCCACGTTGTGCTTCTTCATGATGCAAAACTCCCTTGGTAAGTGGTTAATGAACAAAAGTTGTGCATATGCTAAAAAAGTGCAGTAACACTGCGTTAACTGCCCTTTCTAACCAAAGGGGAAAAGCTGTTAGTCTTCGATGACTTCGCGATACGTGCTGTACGCCATGTACTTGTCGGCAAAACTCTGATAACCAATAGTTAAACAGTGCTCTACCAGTCTGGTGTATGCTTCGGGGTCAACTAACCGCAAAATTTCAAGCATTATCAAAGTTAGCACACCCCCACTCGCATAAATTGTTTCGCCCACGCGCTTACCCCCTCCACCAACAGTTCCAGAAGAACATCCATACGCCCACGTCACGAAACGGAACGTATTCGTCCAACCAGAACGTGAAGATTCGTCC
>Ga0172378_10003085_pt1 | contig 15645 bp, 6 predicted proteins | sample GrowelOW332metaG_FD_119755 | JGI IMG/M metagenome (GOLD analysis project Ga0172378, IMG submission 119755) | Groundwater microbial communities from an aquifer near a municipal landfill in Southern Ontario, Canada - Pumphouse #3_1 metaG | ecosystem: Environmental > Aquatic > Deep subsurface >... | reverse complement strand
GGAGTATATACATAACAACGACGGAACTTTTTCTGAGTGTTAGAGTAGTATGTACATATTCTTACCTGACCATGAGGAACATCTTTTGTTTTGTAGTAATCAACCTCATCTCCTTCTGGTACCTCTATTCCACTGGCCATACGACTACATCCGAAATAAGTATTGCTCATAGGGTCGATGACAGAGAACCCGTCAACTAAGAGAAAATAGTAGTGGAAACCAACAACCAATGGATCTGTCTTAGCTGTCCACCATCCGTTTTCGTCTCTGTTCATATCATATTTCTTTCCACATACATCTACTTGGAGACGTTTTACATCAGGAGCAAATACACGGAAATATGCTCTGTTCTCTTTATCTAAACGTGGAAAATCACATCCATGCATATTTGATGATGCAGGTTCTGTACTATTGATTATATCTTCAGTTGTCAATAGTTTCTTGCCCATAAGTTTTAGCATCTGTTCTGCATAACGGCGTCCAAGTATTCTATATCCTGCAGCATCAAAATGTAGATGGTCGAAAGCACAGCCAAGACCTTTGGAAGATGCTATTGCACTATTTGGTATAACCTGAGGCAATGCATTTATTATCTCATTCATTGAAGCACATTGTCCATTATGATCAGCATTTACTACCTCACCTGCAATTAGAGGTACATCTTCACTTTTTAGATTCAAGTCAGCTAGAAGGTTATCATAAACATTCTTTACTTTAAGAGTCCAATCCTTTTCATTAGTGTTCGATTCACCCTGATGTAAAAGGATACCCTTAATGACTCCATCTTTCTGAGCTAACTTAGCCATTTCAACTAATCTGCCATATGGGTCATTATCGTATGCTTGAAGCATACCTTTCATCCATACTGGAGCGGTCTTTATATACTCTTTATATTTATCTTTTTGGAAGAGTTCAATCTTACATCCACCAATTGCAACATGAACGACTCCAACCTTAATGTCACTAGGTAAGTTCTCTAACATTGTACGTCCAAAATAATCGGCTGGAGTCAATCCGGTATTCTCTCTACATAGTGGGGCACGAGCTGGATACCATTTGCCTTTCTCTCTACCCAAAGACTTAGCATCTACAGCTGAAAGAAGTTGGAAACGAGAGTCAACAATGGTATCTTGTGCCTCATATTTGGCATTGCCTTCCATGTTTGACTGACCAAGGCATAAGTAAATATAGAATTTGAAATTTTGTGCAGAAGCTCCCACACTAAAGAGCAGCAATGCAACAAAACAGAATAATGATAAAGCGTGTTTTTTCATTGTAAATAATATTTTTGTTATACCACAAAGTAAACTATCTTTATTCATTTGGCACGATGCGAAATGTTACAAATAGTATACTCTATATTACATACACTATTTTTTTTATTGATTCCCCCATTTCATAGCACTGTTTATGAATATTGGGGGTATATATAAAAAAGATAGTGGAGCATTTATACTCCACTATCAAGTAAGGACATAATAATAATTATAACCTATTATTTGTTTGATAAACCATTTGCAAATCCTGCATATGTATGCTTTCTGTAATAGTTAGCATCCCATAAACCGGTAGGCTCACCACCACGCCAAGAACTACTTTCAGGGCTATCTGTCATACACCACTGAGTGATACCATAACGTTGAGCAGCTGGAATGATTTCGAAATACTTCTTAATAATGAATGTATAGAAACCAGCCATTGCCCTATGTTGCTCATCAGTAAGGTTAGCAGTTTTTACTGACTTACCAGATCCATCAACATAGCCCATATCAAGTTCTGTTATCTTAACAAGCTTACCACTAGCAGCCATAAGTTTGAACATCTCAACGATATGTTCTTCTTTGCTCTTCTGAGTTGCAGGGTCTGCAAAGTAAGAGATATGCATCTGAGTACCGATACCATCAATCTTAGTTACCTTATCAGATTCCCAAGTACCTATCCAATGAATCAAGCTCTTTAGTTTCTTGTTATCATCCCAATCAGATTCCAAGTTATAGTCATTGATAAAGAGTTTCAATTTTGCAGGATCACCTTCAAACTCTTTGAAGTACTTACGAGCTGCAGCTACAGCAGTTCTAACATAGAGTGTATCACCCATGTTGTCCTGCCAGTAGAAGTTATTCTTAGCGTCATCTGCACTTACATTCTTAACAGACTGTAAGTCATAAAAGCCATCGCTATTTTTGTCTACTCCAGAAAGAGCCTCGTTAACTACATCCCATGAAGTAACGTAGCCACCACAAGCTTGCATCATACCCTTAACCCAGTTGTTCATAGCCCATACAAGAGTATCACGTTTCTCTTCTTTGGTCAATGGTATTGAGTTAAGTTCCTGAACTTCTACTAATCGATCTACAAATCTTGCAGGTCCTGTCGTACCTCTGCTCTCTTTTGCAATATAATTAACTTTCATGTTATCATCGTCACAAGAGCTATTCTTAATCAATTCAACTCCATTAACTTTGAAACTTATATCATCAAAATAATAAGCATTCGCCTCTTTAAAGTCATTCATGTTAAATGCAATAGAGCTACCTCCTGCCATACTAGCATCAAATTTACCTGTTGCTTCGAACAGAGTCCATTTTCTTGCAAAAGGAACACTTCCAATAGCAGCCCAATGTTTGTAACCACCAGCTACATTTGTATGTATCTGAGTTCCGATAGTAGCAGCCTTGTCGGCTCTTACATTCATAGAAACAGTCCAAGTATCACCCTCTTTGAAAACCTGATCAGTCATAATCCAGAACTGAGTATCCCAAGCAGCATCAACCATATCGCTAGATTTAACCTGGATACATCTACGTTCTACCTCAACTTCAACCTCAGTTTTTGGAGCTTCATAGTGAACAACCTTAACATACTTAATCTGAATAGTACCAGCAAAAAGACCTGATTGAGTCATTAAGTGACCTCCATCAACAACTGCTGTAAAAGGTAATTCAAACTCTTTCCAATCAGTAGTAAAGTTTACTGAAGGAAGCGAAGCACGCTCACTCCATGAACCAAGTCCTAAAGTAAGAGTTCCGGCAGCAGATCCTTTAACCATTATTTTTAATGAGTAGCTCTGACCTTTTTTAGTAGTGATGTTATCTGCTGTATGATACTGAACATTATAATTCTGATCTCTAACAACAGGGTTCACAACTTCCAGACATCCTAAAGAAGAGTTTATTCCAATAGAAGCATCAGCAGGTATACCTTTCCAGAAAGTATATGGACTCTTAGAGTAGTCAACTTCGTAATCCACTATTTCCACTTTCTTAGTCGGGTCAATATCAATCTTTTTATTAGCAAGCAATGAGTTCAAATACTTAGTGTTCTGCTGAGAATGCCAAGCTAAAGTATGACCATAGACAGTAGTACCCGCTTCTTTGGCAGCTTTAACAAAAGCAGAAACAGTAGAGAAATTCATTGAACCGTCATTTCCAACTACTGATGCATACTTCATAGCATTTCCTGCTGTGATTTCATCAAAGTTAGCATTTGCTAAACGGTAAACCAATCCTTTCTTAATATAATCTTCGGCTTCAATAGCGCCACCTAATTTAAAGTTCGGATCTGTTTCACGGTTGACATATGACTTCAAGAAATCATAATCATTCAGATACTCTAGTTGTTCTAGCACAGCTGGCTTATCAACAGGAAAGTCAAACAGCGAATCGTCAACACATGATGTTGTCAATACAGCAGCGCTAAATAGAGTACAACCTAATATATAATTTATCTTTTTCATGTTTTGTAAATTAATCGGTTAAGAGGTTCTTACTATTTCTTTACAATCGAAAATTGCTCTTTAATCATTTGACGGTCACGAACAACCAAAGTATCAACTGTTGAACATTTGATTCCGGCATATTCGAGATTATAGTTCAAATATAAAGCATCACGATCTTTTTCACCCCAACTTTTCTTCTCACCCAAAGTAACAAATTTACCTGAGCCAGAAGCTTTAACACCTGTAGATGTAGAAGAGATAGTACATTCACCATTTTCATTAAATGTCAACAAAAGCTTGCAATCAACAAGTTTACCTGAAGTATCCTTAGCAGGATAGTTCCATAATAATTGATTCAAACCTTTTGTAGAAAATGAGTTTACAACTTCATCTTTCTCAACATATTTTGCATGACGAACCACTGTACCTGTTTTATCACCAGAGAATGTATCAATACCACGACGCAAATAAGCTGCATCGTACTTATTAATGTACTTCACTGCATATAAAATATAGTCTTTAGGCTGAACATCCCAGTCACTCTTAATACCACGACGAGGATTTGTTACCAAAGCTTTACCATGAAGTATAGAATCTGCACCCTGAACATCTGTCATTACAATAGGAATAACGTAATTATTCTCTAGTGCTAATGGATCAGCAAAGAATGCATCAGTCAATTGTACGGTTACACCACCAATAACTTTTCCATTTTTAATAGTCATCTTGTCGTTTGAAGACAAAGTGTAGTGAGTTGATGGTAAAGGCAAAATATCTCTACCTGTATCCTCAAAAGCCAAGCCATCACACAATGAATTATCTACTTGGAAAGAGATATTGATATCTTTATTATTACTGTATACACCACCCATAGTAGCCATTACCTGACATTGATGCAAGTTATCGATTGATGTATCAAACGAAGGGTCATCACCTAGGCAAATTGTACGTACAGGGCTTTGATAAGCAAAATAAACAGTAGAGTATTCGTAGTCGGGGAATTCCCAATCTCCGTTTTGACAAGAGGTAAAAATTCCTCCCACGAATGCTAAAAGTAGATATAATGATTTTTTCATTTTCATATTCTTTAAAAATTAATGAATTACCAACCTTGATTCTGTAACAAGTTACTGAACTTAATAACTTCACCATAAGGTATTGGACCATAGTACATGTGATCTTTATAATCACGCTTTTCTACTTCAATATAAGAAGGTGCATCAGTACCCTTAATCTTTATACCCTTAGCAGCTTCATTAAGAGGTGCTTTCCAACGACGCAAATCCCAGAAACGGAAACCTTCAAAACAGAGTTCCAAACGACGTTCGTTACGGATCAACTCACGCATCTTATTTTTATCAGATTTGATTGATTCCAAGTAAGCATCATCATTACCTAAACCTATACCTGCACGTTTACGGATAGCCTTGATTACATCATAAGCTGAATATCCGTGTGAACCTGTACCTGTAGGTCCCCAAGCTTCATTAGCAGCCTCAGCATATCCTAAGAAAATCTCAGTATAGCGTATGAATGGTTTGATATGATATTGTTCTGTTTTAGAGTTTGGATCAGCATTTACTGACTGACACAACAACTTCTTCATATAGTAACCAGTACGAGTTGAAGTCTCTGTCTTATTCAATGCGTCATTGCTTGTTCCATCTTCAGCTGTTGTAATAACCTTATTTTGAGAACCAGCTTTTGCTCCATTATACAAAATATAATTTGCCAAACGTGGGTCACGGCTTGCATAAGGATTAGCTTTATCATAAGCTTTGCTCTGTGAAATAGGATAACCATCTAACATAGGGAATGCATCTACCAAGTTCTGAGTTGGATTTACACGTCCCTTACCGAATAGTGTTGGAGGATAGTTGTCAGCTTCAAGTGTACTACTCTTTTCCTTATTAGAACGCCAAAGCATTTCAGGAGCGTTGTATCCTGCAGCCATCTTTTCAATTTGACTACCATCAACATACCAGAGGTTACCGGTAGGGTCAAGTTTAGATACAGGATTAGATCCTAATTTATCCAAAACATCGGCCATTTTATTAGCGGCCTCTTCCCAAGTAACACCACTAGCAGCATAAGCTGGACTGGCAGCTAAGAGAGCAGCCTGAGCTTTGATAGCGCGAGCAATCTTAGCACTCATACGGTTCTTGGCATTATCACCAAAAACACGAGTATATTGTCCTGAAGTAACACCTAAAGCACGGTATTTTTGTGGGACCTGATTATCATCAGTGATATCTCCATATTCTTCAGGTAACATGCTAATGGCTAAATCAGCGTCTTCATTAAGCTGTTTGATACAATCTGCAAATGAGCTTCTCGGAATATTGAAATCAGAACCAAGGTTCTCAGATTGCAATAGAATAGGTATACCGGATAATTGTCCGTTTACATCTACTCCGGCATGAGCCATCAAAAGATGATACATAAATAGTGCACGCATTCCATACGCATCACCTTTAAAACGCTCTTTGAACATTTCTGCAACCAATGGGTCAGCAGCCCAATTTACCTTATCAGTTACCTCGATAAACTGGTTGATATATTGCCAAGAAGCACGTAGATTCTGCCAGCGGTCCAAAGGATTATTATTAGCACGCCATGAACCTGTAGCCATTATACGTAAATTGCTCTTCGGATCATTTGATACTGCATCATCTGTAGCCACATCATTAAATGACCATGCTCCCAAAGGATTACTGATGTAAGCATGTCCAAGCATACCGACAGCCCAAGCTGGTAGCTCCTCAAGAGCAGAAGCACCTTTATGGTTTTCAATAGCCGGATCAAAGAGGTCATCACATCCCGTATTCAGGGTCATTGCTGCTGTCATTATTGCAGCTATAGCAGTGAGTCTTATCTTTTTCATATTATATTCACTTTTTAGGTTAGAAAGTAGCTTTAACACCGATATTGTAGAAGCGAGTTTGAGGTGCGCTACCTACATTCATCTCAAAATGCTTACGTTCCTTAGAAATAGTAAGCAAGTTATTACCATTAACAAAGAAGTTCAAGCCCTTAACAAAAGAACCATTCAACAAATATTGAGGTAAATCATAGGATACTTGTACCTGAGCCAATTCAAAACGATCGGTCTTAAACATCCAGAAATCAGAAGCGCGGAAGTTATTCTCACCATTAGTAGTAGTTAGACGAGGATAAGTAGCAGTTGCTGCTGTTTCAGGTGTCCAACGATTTAGGACAGCATCAGAGTACTTGTTATCACCTCTTACCCAATAATAAGAATTATCCTTGAATCCTTTACCACCAAAGAATCCATTACCACGAGCATAGAATGTAAAGTTATTCCACTTAGCTGTTAAGTTCAAGCCTAATACCATAGGTATATCACTACGGCCTAAGAAAACTTCGTCATTACTATCGATTGTGTTATCTCCATTCTGATCAATATACTTGATATCACCAGGCTTAACTTCACCAAATTGTTGTGGAGCAGCAGCAATTTCTTCAGCTGTTGTAAAGAAACCATCACTTTGTAATCCCCAAAGACCATTTAATGCTTTACCCATACGGCTTTGATATGCATAAGCATAATTCTCATCACGTTTTTCGATTGTACTCTTTGTATACATACCTGTAACACCTAAACGTAAGTCAACTTCACCAACCTTTTTATTTACTGCTACAGCAAAGTCAATACCTTTACGAGAATCTTTGTTGTAGTTAACATAAGGTATTATAGAAGATGTTGGATAACCTACCTGAGTAAAGTATATAGGATAGAGTGAGTTTGCACGAGCTAATCCACCATCCACATCGTTCATAAAGAAGTTAAGATCGAACTCAATCAACTTGTTCCACATAGAACCACGAAGACCTACGCTAACCTCTTTACGTTTGATATATGTCATATCCATATTGTCACCACGTTGGAATTCAGTAGCTGCTTCACCACCAAGGTCTGCCCATGAATACCATCCACCACGCTGAAGGATTGATTTATATAAATAATATCCCTCTTCGTTATCTGATGTGGTAATATCAAGGTCTTGCTCGATAACACCTGCAGAAGCTGTCAACATCAAATCATCAAATGGAGTATTCTTAAAGAAATCTTCTCCTGTCAAACGCCATCCTAATGTTACTGTTGGTGAGAATCCTGCACGGCCTCCATCAGGTAATTTAGTAGAATATGGCATTGCTGCACTAAAGTCAATATAGTATTTGTGCTTATAGTTATATGATGCCTGGAGACCCAAGTTCATATTACTAACACGATGATATTTACCGCTAGCTTGTGTCTGCCATACATTTGCCAATATCATACCGAATACATTATGATCTTCTGCAAAAGTTCTTGCATAGTCAAACTGACCTGATAAATTGTAAGTATAACGGTAAGATGAGTTACTGATATTCTGACTTCCACTCTTCTCATCTTTATTATACTGAATAATTGTAGCAATCAAATCTTTTCCAGCATAGTTTGTCCATGTTGGAGAAAAAGTTGCGTATTTATTGCTATAGCCCTGATTATAAGTTGAGGCATAGTCAATACCATATTTTGCACGGAAATGTAAACCTTGCAGCAAAGATCTCAAGTCTATATCGAAGTTTGTATTGAACTGGAACTGACGGCTAACATACTTGCTGTCTCCTGCAGCATATGCGTCAGCAACAGGGTTAGTAGGATCCAACTGAGTACCTCCAAAGAAATACTTACCATCGATGAGGTAGTTACTACCATTGATAATGTTCCAAGAGTTCATATCATTCTCTTCCAAATAGCTCAAAGGAATCAATGGAGAGATACGATTTGGACGCAAAGTTGAAGCTTGCTTCCACCAGTCTGTACTAGCAGTAAAGTTATCGTAGAATGTTACGTTAGCATCTGTCTGTACCTTTATATAATCGTTCATCTTGATATCCACGTTACCACGTACAAAGAAGCGGCTTGTGTAATTATCAGCGGCATTACCTACTTTAAGTAATGTACTTTCACGATAATAGCCGGCAGTTGTATAGAACTGTACACGATTGCTACCACCTGAAATTTCAGCTATAGCTTCGCTACGGTTATACATGCTGCGCAAGAACTCATCGCTATACATATTTAAATTAGGATAACGATAAGGATTTAGTCCTGAACCATGATTGTAAATTTCTGTTTCACTATAAGCAGGAACAAGACCATCATTTGCACGTGCTTCGTTATATAGAGTCATGTACTGAGCAGATCCTAAATATTTTGGATAAGCTTTTGGTACATACATTCCAGAATTTAAGCTAACATTAATACGTGTTTCTCCTATTCTACCACGTTTTGTGGTTATTTGAACCACTCCCTTAGCAGCGCGGCTACCATATAATACCACTGCTGCAGCACCTTTCAAAACGGTTATTTGCTCTATTTCTTGAGGCAACACATTGTTTCCATCACGAACCATACCATCGACAACTACCAAGTAATCGCCCATACCCCAAATATTACCATTAAAGCCTGCTATCTCATTGTTCAAGAAGCTTAAACTGTAATTAGAGTATGCCTTTTGGTTCATTCCCTTCATGTTGACGACAGAAACACCGCCTAAAAGGTCATTTTTCTCGACTGTACGGAAAGCTACCTCAACGGAATTATTCAAGGAATCAACATCCAAACCGCTGGGAATCTCTGTCTGAGCTGATACTGCCACACATGTTAGTGAGAGTGCCAGTCCGCATACGAGTCCTTTATGTATATGTTTCATTGTTATTTCGTTTTAAAGTTATCAATAATTACCAACCTGGATTTTGGTTAAACTCAGGATACATAGTTACGTCTGCGTTGTCAAATGGCAACCAATAGTGCTTACTATCTAAGTTACGAGTAACGATGACCTCTTCGCGCCAGTTCTTGACTGCATTTTCTTTTGGATCAATTTTTGTATCTAATGCTGCTGCGCGGTCAAACTCTTGCTTAGTCTTAATATTATAAGGAGATCTAGTCAACAACAACCAACGACGTAAGTCATTGAAACGATGTCCTTCAAATGCTAATTCTACAGCACGCTCACGACGAACCTCTTCCATGAATTTATCAAGAGTAGTTGTATATTTATCAGCAACTTTACCAACTCCAGCACGTAAACGAATTGTGTTTAATGCTTCAGCAGCGCTCTTACCATAATTACTATCTTTACCAGTAGCACCACCGTAAGCTTGAGCTGCAGCTTCAGCATACATCAAGTATACATCTGCAAGACGCATCCAAGATAGATGAAGATGAGTAGAATAACTATAACCATAAGTTAAATCCCACTTGTTTGCTCCCAAAGGTATAAACTTGTAGTTCAGATAACCAGTACGGCTAGTCTTACGTGGGTCGTTAACCCAAGCACCTGTTGAGCTAAGATCTGCATAACGGAACTTCTCGTCTTCAGCATTAGTTATAGTACCTTTAACAACCTTTACACCATCATAAACGAAGTCATTATAGAAACGTGGGTCACGGTCTTTCCAAGGATGAGTTGGATCAAAGCCAGAATCAGGATCATTCAAAGGCATACCATTAGCCATGCCAAAATAGTTAACATAATTTGCTGATGGACAAAGAATGATACCATCTCCTTCAGCCATATCAGAAATTTGATATGAGTTCATCTGACGCCAGTATGAGTCAGCACCATAAGTAGGGCTACGCATGATAGCTTCAGTACCACCAGGCATCAACCAGTTCTGCTGTATAGTATAAAATAATGTATGGTAATCTTTGAAATCCACCAATGCATATTGAGTCTGACCAGCCTCTACCATCTTCAATACATTACCAAATGCAGATGCTGCTTTCTTGCAGTATTCTTTATCATAATCAGTTGGAGAACCATTAGGGCCTGCGTTCATCAATGGACTTGCAGCATAAAGATATGCTTTCCCTAGATATGATTCAGCCCATATTTTATTAGGACGTAATTGGTTGTTACCTGATGTACGACGACCAACATCTGTATTGTCCCAATCAACTGGTAACAAGCTTGCTGCATGTTGGAAGTCAGCAATCATCTTGTCAGCACATTCACGATAGCTCAAACGAGGCATAGTCAATGGTTGGTCACTTGGTAATACAGTATCAATATATGGAAGACCTCCCCAATATGTTGTCAATTGGAAATGAAACCATGCACGGAAGAAATACAACTGTCCTTCGATCAAATCTCTCTCTTCTTGAGTAGCATCAGTCAGCTTACCATCATTGATAGCCTGAATACCCATGTTGGCTACACGGATACCATACCATGAACCACCCCAAAGAGCTTTTTTGAAACGGTCTTTTCCTGTATTCCAATCACGGTCCAAAAAACAGTCACCTTTATTTATATAGTCACGATAGTTACCACGGTCTACACTGAAACCAAATAGGTATTCACCATTACCGATAGTAATAACTTCATCTTCACCCCAGTTAAACGAGCTTACCCAATTGGCTTTAGCAATATCCGGAGCCAAATTATACATCTGCTCCACAAAGCCTTGGAAGTTTGTAAAGTTTTTGAATGCGTCGTCTGAAGAGATAACGGAATCCGGCTCTCTGTCCAGATAATCAGTACAAGAAGTAGTACCGACTAAAAAGAGTGAGAGTAATCCGCAGAAATATAGATACATCTTTTTCATTGTCATTCCTTATTAAAGAGTTAATTTTAAACCTATGTTAAAACGTCTTGCTGTAGGATATGCAGAACCACCACCGGTATTAGATTCACGGTCATCTGGCATATCTGTCCACAAGAATAGGTTATTACCATTCACAAATACTCTCATGCTGCTCAAACCAACTTTCTTCATCCATTCCTGTCCAGAGAAAGTATAAGCAAGTTCAGCATATTTCAAACGCAAGTATGAGCCATCGAACAAATATCTTGTAGCTGTTGAATATCCACTTGGGATAAGACCCCATGTTGGAAGAGGCACATCACCTGTCAAATCAGTCTTGTTCCAGTAAGAGCCTTCGTTAAATGCAAGGTTTCTTGATTCTGTAAATGTATTTAAGTTAACGCTACGAGTTACGTTATTTACTCCGTAGAACTGAACGAAGAAACTCCATCCCTTCCAGTCTACACCAAACTGTGCATTTACAGTATTTTGAGGAACTCCAGTAAATCCATAAGGAACGCGGTCATATGATGAGATAACACCGTCACCATCATAGTCCATTATTATATAGTTACCTGGGATACGAGCATCGTCAGAAGCATCGTGAGAAGTAGTAGCATACAACTCATCCCAGTTATTATAATAACCATTGTCTACAAATGCTGTTGTCTGGTTAATAGCCTTATCAGCCTTCTTTTGATACTCAGGCATCAATTGAGGGTCGTCAGCCTCTTTAATCATATTCACTGCACGAGTGTAAGCAGCGTTACCCCAAATACGCCAGTCCTTATCTAAAATCTTGTTCCAACGAAGTTCAGCCTCTATACCATGGCTCTCTACTTTACCTAAGTTAGCTGTAGGAGCTGTTGTACCAAAATAAGATGGAACAGCACGACCAGAACCTGCCAACAAGATATTATCACGTTTCTCAGAGAAGTAGTCAATAGATCCAGTAAATAAACCACCTAAGACAGCATATTCTACAGCTGCATCAAACTTAGTTGAAATCTCCCATTTAACATTAGGGTTACCAACTTGTGATTGAGTATACCATGTATAAGGGCTATCAGAAGAGCTAACTCCTGTCAATGACTGACCAAATGTACCTCCATAAGACCAAGAGTCCATATATAACCAGCGACCATTGACATTATCATCACCAATCTGTCCATAAGAAGCACGAAGTTTCAACATATCCAACCACTTCAAGTTAAGTTTCTTAACTAGTGGTTCTTCAGATACCATCCAACCTACTGCTCCTGATTGGAAGAATGCGAAACGATTCTCCTTAGCAAACTTCTCAGAACCATTGTATGCACCATTATACTCCAACATATAACGTTTAGCATAGTCGTATGTAGTACGGAAAACCCAGTTCTCACGGTAGTTAGGCAACATGTTACCTACAGCATACTCTTCACGGCTGAAGTTACCCATAGCACCAATTGTATGCTGGCCGAAAGTACGGTTCCAGTTCAACTGTACTGAATAATTCAAACGACGATAAGTAGCTCCGTTATCTACACTACCAGCACTTGTTGTCCAAGCAATATTATTTTTATAGTCAAACTTATTATTTCCATCAACAGTCACATCTGAATATAAATTTCCTGTTTCTGGATTGATATATTGATGAGCCTCATCCTCCCAGTCATTAGTATCATCAACACCACGACGATTTTCCACAAAACTGTTGTCAAATGCCAATCTTCCTTGAACAGAAAGACCTTTTGTAATGAAACTTAAGTCTTGTTCCAAAGTAAAGTCGGTATTCAAACGGTCTGTAGTAGTAAAACCTATACCTTGTGTAGCCAAATACTCCAGAGGGTTGGTTGCAGAATGTGAAGGATTTGGTTGATAGTAACCATATACACCATTACTATACTGTGGAATATATGAGTCAGGTCCTAAGCCATAAAATGCTCCCCATACTAAGTATTCATACTGAGCCTGAGTAGCTTTCTTAACTGCATGTGAACCACTAAGGTTAACACGAAGTTTTGTTGTATTTGTCAAGTTGAAGTCCAAGTTACTACGTACGTTTATACGATCGTAGCCAAAACTTGGATTATAACCACGATTACTTTTTACATCTTTGTACATATCACCTTCGTGTGCATAATCGACAGCAGCAAAATACTTAACAAATCTAGTACCACCAGATACGTTAACACTTGCATTATAACTGAATGCTGCATCTTTCAACATTGTATCAACCCAGTCAACGTTAGGATAACGTTCCGCTTCTTCAGCATTAGCTGGATTACGGTACTTTCTAAGTTCTGCATAAGGACGATAGTTAGACCATTGATCAGGCTTGTAGCCTAATTCAGACTCAATAACTCTGTTACGCAATGACAATGCATCGTAAGAGTCCATTACATCAGGCAACTTAGAGTAAGTTTTAATAGTAGTATTCAAGTTGATATTAACTGTTGCTTTACCCTCTTCACCACGTTTTGTCTGAATCAAGATAACACCATTTGCACCACGTACACCGAATACAGCAGTTGCAGAAGCGTCTTTCAAGACAGAAATTGAAGCTACAGAGTTTATATCAACAGCAGACATTTCACGTTCTACTCCATCAACCAATACCAAAGGCTTACTTCCATTCCATGAGGTTACACCACGAATTGTGATTTCAGGATCTTCTTCACCAGGTTTACCTGTAGCTGTCATTGTAACAACACCTGGTAAATTACCAGTCAATGCCTGGCCCAAACTAGTTACACCACCAGTACGTTCAAGTACCTTACTGGTTGTCTGAGAAATTGCACCGACAACACTTTCTTTTTTCTGCTGTCCAAAACCTACGACAACAACTTCATCAAGAGTTTGAGAATCGTCTTCTAGTTCTATTCTCATTAGTTTTGTGCTCGCTTGCACCTCTTTAGGCTTCATACCTACAAAGGAAACGACAAGAGTAGATTTAGCACTTGGCACGTTCAAGACAAAGTTACCATCTATATCTGATATTGTACCTACTGAAGCATTGCCTTTTAAAACTATTGAAGCCCCAATGACGCTCTCTCCTTTGCCGTCAACGATAACTCCTTTAACTGTTATTCCATTTTGCGCCGATGCTGTCAAGCATATCAAAAGCATAAGTAAAAACAGGTAAGGAATCTTTTGGATTTTTTTTATTACATTTTTCATTACCATTAGTTTAAAAGATTACATTTTTAAATTGGCAGGATATCTGCCTGGATAAATTTAAGGTTGTTCATTTCATGAAGAATTGTGTTTCATACTGATGAATAATTTTTAAGGTTAGTGAAATAAAAGTATATATTTAAGTTTCCATTTGTTCTGTTGTATAAACATCAGCAACTCAACAACACTCTTTAGCATAAGTTATAGAGTGCTAATATTTATCCAACTGCCCAAAGTTATTATACATTAATATAGCTTAACCAAGCTTTAGCTACACAATTCTCTTACTATGTAACAATTCAAGAAACTATGTTACATAATTATTAGCCCCGCGTTACACGCAAGACTTTAATTATCTGTATATTAAAACTTTAAGGTGCCACTAAATAAGGAAGGAATGTACATACATAGCAGAACGCTGTGTTACATATATATCATTTAAAAAGAGGCTATGTTATAATAAAAAAAAGAGATAAAATTATAATCTATTAGGATTATTAAGAATTATAAGAGCTGCAATTACTCCCGGAATCCATCCTAGAAGAGTGAGAATCAGGACTATTAAAAATGAGCCACAACCTTTATCAATTACCGATAAGGGTGGGAATATTATTGCTAAAATAACTCTGAATAATGACATAAATAATAGACTTTGATAATAATAAAGAACCAAATTTAGTCAATTTGCACATATAAAAAATATTTTCAAGCATAAAGACTGTGAAACTATTAGAAAAACCTTTTGGAAATAGAAAGTGAACGATATTATTATTTCATCACCTCTATCTTAGGAGATATATTTCGAATTGCATCTTCTATTTTCTGCTCTAATGTTATAGTATTGTATTCACCCCAGAAGTTGTGATCGTATTCAAATACAGTCTCCGAGAAGACAGTGTGTGGCGATATCCTCTCATTTCTGCTAAACTTTGCAACGTTCGTTGTGTCAATCTTACATGGGAGCATCTCAAACCATGTATGAATAGAAGAACTGCTGAAAAGTATCTTTCTTCTCTTTGCCTTAAAATATAGATCTCCACGTACATGGTTAATAAAATAGTAATCACCAAACTTCTTATAGTTAATAATGTAGTCTACTTTGCTTAGCGTAAGTTTCATATACTGAGCCTGTTTACTTACAAACATATCAGTAGCATTCTTAACCATCT